>Ga0078972_1001303_pt1 | contig 48000 bp, 51 predicted proteins | sample YelNatPaOPGAMG01_FD_67568 | JGI IMG/M metagenome (GOLD analysis project Ga0078972, IMG submission 67568) | Hot spring thermophilic microbial communities from Obsidian Pool, Yellowstone National Park, USA - OP-RAMG-01 (SPADES assembly) (version 2) | ecosystem: Environmental > Aquatic > Thermal... | reverse complement strand
ACCGCTGGGATGCCCTCCGCATTGGGGAAGGGACCTTCGAGGGATTCCTGAAGAGCGCTGACTCAAGCGACTGGTACCGCTTCTCAGTGGAGAAAGGGCAAATCATCACCCTCTCCCTCACCTTCCCCCAAGGGGCCTCCTTTGCCCTCTCCCTCTGCCCTCCCGGTTCGACAAGCAGTGTGGGGAATGTGGTGACGGAAGGGAACACAAAGTCCCTGAAGTATGTGGCTGGGGAAAGCGGGGAGTGGTTCGTGCGGATATACCGCTCAAGTGGAGAGGGGGAATATAGTTTGACCATTGGGACAGGGGGAATAGTGGTATCGACGCCCACCCCCACCCGCACTCCGCAACCCACGCCTATCCATACTCCTCAACCCACTCCCACCTCTACTCCTCAACCTCCAACGGAGGTCACTCCTCCCCCGGATCTTGCCACACCTCCGCCTTTTGCTGGGTACCTGATTACCGTGGTGACTGGAGACAAACTGGGTGCCGGAACAGATGCCAACGTCTACCTCACCCTCTACGGGGAAAAGGGAAACTCCACAGAGCTCTTCCTCGATAACCCCCAGCGCAACGACTTCGAGCGGAACCAGACGGATACCTTCACCATTCCCCCCTCCCAGGTTGGAGATTTAGGAGCTATTCGCCGAATTTATCTCCGCCATGACAACAGTGGTACTGCTCCGGGATGGTATGTGGCGTCCGTCACCGTGACGAACATCGCCACCGGGGAAAAGTACCGGTTCATCTTCAACCGCTGGCTGGCCACCGACGAAGAAGACGGCGCGCTGGGCGCTCTCCGGGAATGCCTCCCCACCACCAGACAGACCTTCACCCCTCCCTACTCCGACACACGGGTGTGGACTCACAAAGTCGGCAATGCCGACTGCAGAGCCTCGGCCAACAAAGCATCCGGTGGCATTGCCTTCTACATCGACGCCTGGGTAGGTGGGTCCACCGCCACCTCCGGGCAGTCCATCTGGGTGAACACCCCCCGTCCGGCGACCCTCGTTGTGACCCCCACCATCAAATACGTGGGCGGAACGTACAATTTCTCCCTCGCCTCTTTCTCCGAGCTTGAGCTCTTCTGCGAAGTCAACGGGAATCTCTACCGTACCAGTATTTCTCCGGCTTTCAGTGGCCCGGTCGTCTTTGACAAGGTACTGTCCCTTGCGCTCCTTGCGGCAGGGGGGCTTGCCCCGCAGAATGCCCGGAGCATCGTGGACCTCATCACCACCGGGTACAACCTCGTCCAGCTCACCGCGGCCCTGCAACAGCTTGAAGCAGCCGGAAATGCGAGTACCGTGCGGAGGAGCTTCACCGTAGAAGCTCAACAGGGCCCGAACAAAATCTCTGTGGGTTTGCGGGGCAATGCTTCGGGGGTAGCAACCGGCTCGGCCTTCGTGATTGTGGGCGGACAGGTGACATCGATTGAGGTGGAGGGCATACCGTAAGAAGAGCCGGGGGTGAACCCGGGCTCTCGCTTTTCCGTCCCCACTCCCCGTGTGGGTAGCCGCCGGATGTTACCGTATCCAGGCGACGACGTTCCGGTTCCTTGGAGGAGCTTCCTCCGGGGTAGTCCAGGGCGTACCCCAGGGCCATTGCTCAGAGAGGTCGGTACCCTTCGGGAATCTGCAAAAGCTTCCGGTACACCTCGCCCTTTGGGCTTGAGAAAAGAAGCTCCACAAAGCCAATCCAGCAGGAAGCCACACCCAGAGATTTCGCCGCAAGGAGCATATTTTCGGTCGCCGCCGCACAGTCCACCGGGGCAGAAGGGTGGTCTTCTTTTCCCGAGACCAGTATCACCGTTTCAGCTCTTCCCGCATCCTCTCGTACTCTTCTTTTGTGATCTCTCCCCGGGCATAGCGGCGCTTGAGAATCTCGATGGGGTCCTCTTCAAAGAACCTGGAAGGGCGAAACATGTGCCTCCCGGCCCAGAAAAGGAGAAAGAGCAGGCAGAAGATGCAAAGGAACACCACAACGCCTGCAAGAATCCTCCCCCAGAAAAACCACCCCCAGGGGGAGTAATAGTAGTAGCCCCAGAAGGGAACCCAGAACAATCCGTGCCCGTGCATACCACCGCCTCCAGGGAAATTATACACCGGGTTTCTGGAGGGATTTGTGACCAGAATGTGTCGCAATCGTGAAATTTCCCTGACGTGCTGGGCGAGTTACCCAGAGCGACCAGTGCAGATGTCGGTCAAAATAAACCGCAGAGGTCAAAGGTACCAGGCAATCCCTCGAGTTCTATACACCCTGGACGCCATCGGGCACGTTGCTATTCTCCTGCCCTCAGCGCAGCTTTAAGTTTTTCAACCAACAGAGGAAGGTCCTGCTGTACCGTCTGCCAAAGGACATCCAGGTCTATATCAAAATACCCATGAACCAGACGGTGGCGCATTGCAATCATATCCTCCCAAGGAAGATCGGGCAAAAGCTCCCGAGTTTCTTCGGAGACCTGGTATGCGGCTTCTCCGACGATCTCAATGTCCTTCACCAGCGCCAGCACCAGTTTGCGGTCGCGTTCTAACTCCTCTCGACAACTGGAGCTTGCAAACTCAAGAGCTTCCCGGGCAGCATCGAGCATATGTTGCAGCCGCACTCTATCACTCTTCCGCATACTGCACCTCGGCTTCCCGCAACACCTCCTCGCGAAAATAGGGGCTCAGGTCCCTCAGGGTACGCAAATCCACCTTTCGCCCCCCAAAAAGCGCCGACAACTCACGCTCCATGCGAGCAATGCCGAAAAGGCCGGGAACATGGCCAGGTTCGAATTCCACGAGAAAGTCGATATCGCTTTCCGGCCCAAGGTCCCCGCGTAACGCCGAGCCAAACAGCGCCAGGCGCCGGATGTGATACCGCCGGCAAAACTCGGCGAGCTTCTCTTTCGGCAGTTGTATTCCTGCCATGGTTATCCCTCACAGTGATGCAGAAACCAGATCTGGAGCAATTCACCGCACTCAAAGTCCACCCTCTCAACGCAGGCATGGCGCTCAACGGCGGCAATAGCTTGAAGCTCGTCTTCCAGGTGCTCCTTTGGATTCCTCACAGCACCACTGCCTCCTGGAGCACCCGCCCTCGAATGCGCGCTTTGAGTCCCCGTTCCGTAACCACATCCACTCTCCGGCCAAGGAGCCTTTCCAGCTCGTACTGAAGGTCCCCAAGGTCAAAAAGAGACTGGCCCGGTTCCATCTCCACCAGGAAGTCGATGTCACTTCCCTCGTCCGCCTCCCCGCGAACTACCGAACTGAAGATGCGCACCTTACAAGCACCGTATATATCGTACACCTTATCGTACACCTTAAGAACTTCTGCGCGTTTCGCCTGCAAGAGCTCCTCAAGTCTCATGCCAAACCCTCAGAGATTCTTCCGGATCACCTCATCCAGCCGCCGGGCCTCGGCTTGCTGCCCCGAAGCTACACCACCAGGCGGGTCACAGGGGTAGCTACAGAAGCCATCCTCTTTGTCATCTTCAGCTGGAGCGACCAGCAACCACGCCTCCACCGACCCTCGGGTATAATCCCTGTTCATCTGAGCTTGCCCGGGCCCTGGAAATAACCGAACTTTGGCCCTATTATAGCGAATGTACTTTCGGTTTGCATGGACACTGATTTGACCCGGAAAAGATTCCTTTTTGTCCTCCCGGTGTGGGGAGGAACCGAAGAAGAACCCATCATGGCCATAAGAGAACTCCTTCGCAATCCCCAGGCGTACTTTTTCAGAGAGGTCACGCTGAAGAGAGACGTCATCCAGGTTCTGAGCAAAGAAACCGCGAAAGACAATCTGGTCTATCCCGCTTACCTCTCAACCAACCCAAACCCCACCGGTCCCGGGGACTCAAGCCAGAAAGGTCCCCGGGATTTTCAGCTTTGCCTCTCCTCCCACTCCACCGTGCAGCCGTAATCGCGAAGGAGCCTTTCGAGTTCCTGCTTCAGCCGCCGCATTGCCCCTGTGGGGTCATCGACCCGAAGAAGGACCGTGGCTCCCTCAAGTCCCCGCAGGCGCTGGGCAACCTGAAGAGAGACAAGAGTCTCGGGACTCTCAAGCAGCAACTACCCTGTAATCACCCCATACTCGCCTGGCTATTCGCTGTCCTCCACCCGAATGACCCTTACATCGAGACCAAGCTCTCGCAAAGCAGCCTCGATTTCTTCTATCTGGTTCGGTGCGATACCCATCTCAGGAGTCACTTCAAAATAAACGCGGAGACGAAGGCTGGGATCCGTAGCGAAACGGGTCAGTACCTTCATATAGAAGTTCGTCCATTTTTGAGGGGGCAGTTCCCCCTCCCATGACAGGCGCCGTCTGGGAGATACTGACGGTGTAACTGAGGTGGGCTCCACTGTCGTACCCCCTGGTTCCACTTCAACCACAGGCGCCTCGGCCAAACCAGACCCACACTCCGGCTCTTCAGACCGGGCTGGTGGTGCTCCTTTCACCTCAAGAGCCTTCTCCCGAGGCAAGAGAACGACCTGGTCTGAAATCTCGACATTTGCCGGCCCAAAGTTTGGGTCTCCAATAATCAGCATACTCTGGGAATTCTCATAGGCCTTGCTCATATAACCGAACTTCCCCGCCTTCACGCCTTCCGCTATGGTGGTACGTAAAATTTCTGGATTCAGAAGGCGAGGGAACCTGGGAGAAGCAAAGAACACGTCCCGCACGGCCTTTGTAGTCCATTCGGTTAGAGCAGGTGGCCAGTTACGAACAAGGAAATCCGGACTGATGCTCTCTTCCAGAAGTCCTTCCTGCTTGAGCCGTGCAACGATGAACCCTACCAGCGATTCGGCAGCGCTGGAGTGGAGAAGGCCCAAATCCACTTCTCGGACACCGCCATCTTCTGCCAGGAACAGAACCCGTCGATAGACGCGCCAGACCAGTTCCTTTAGACTCCGTTCGGTGCGCCGCTTCTTTTCCCTGAGCTCCTGGATCTGCGACAATTCCAGTTTAAGCCGCTCTTGCTCAGCAGGGTCCTCGAGGCTTTCCAGGGCAAGCAAGGTCTTGGCCTCGTCCGCAAGGGCCGCACCGCCTTCTGCGACGGCAAAGATGAGTCCGCTTTTGAAAGTCCGCCCGCGTCCTCCACACTCTTGAATCATGCTGGCAACAAGGCGCTGGGTGGCTTCGCGGGACGCGTTTTCCCAGCCGTGCTCCGGAGCAAGAACAACCAGGATCAGGGAGGGTGTGTCTGGAATATCTCCCGATGCTTCGGGGAAGAACCGGCGATCCAAAGCAGGACCCGCTTTGAACACTTCACGGATCACCTGTCGGACTTTTTCCCGGATGGCTTCGTCAGCCTCGGGTCCGGAAAGCGCCGCCCGGCGGTCAGCCAGGATCTTGTTGAGGGTCGGCCGGTGGCTGATCCAGTAGGCTGTCCCTTTGGCGTCCAGGTAGTAGCAGCGGCGAACAAGATCTTCCAGCACGGTCTCCACATTCCCGATGTCCAACCCGGGCTCGCCCACGGCCAGGCGGATTTCTGGCAGACTGGCCTCGTTGCGCACCTGGCCGCCGGAGGACTCAAAAAACACAGCTGTGGCTATTTTTTGATGGAGCCGAGCCCTCTTGATCGTTGCCGGCGCTTCCGCGTCCATGCGCACGGCATGGGCCTCATCCCCGGCGATGTCAGAGAGGATGGCGGCCTCTAATCGCTGCTCACCCAGCTGTTCAAAGACCACAGCCCGGAAAAAGCTGTCGGAAAGGGGTGCTGAGCCCAGCGTAATGAGCGGCTCCCGATTCCCTTCTCGAAAAGCCTGCTGGTAGGCGTGGGAGACCCAAAGCGCCAAGAGGCGCAATACCCCGCGGGTCCGCTGAAACTTCGGGAGCGACTGCCACTTGCGCTCAAACACCGAAACCACCGTGGGATGGAAGGGATACGTCACCTCGAAGAGTCTTTCGGCCTGGTCCACAGGGAACCACTCGGGAAGCTGTTGCCGGTGGGATTTGACCCAATCGGCGTAAGCCTTCGCCGTGCGACGAATCTCTTTCGGATCCCCGATCTCCTCGAACAGGCGCCGCCGCACAATCTCGGCAATCTCGACCTGTTCAGACAAGAGTACCGCCTTGCTGAGCCGATCGAGGAGTTTGTCCAGTCGCTGGTAGTCGGCTTCATCCTCCTGGGTCATTTCGTATTCCGACATGGGGAGAGAGACCACAAGGACGGCTTTAGAGGTGCCCGCCACCTCCCTGGTCAAAACATCCAGGAAGCTGTACATCTGTGACCCCAGCTTTGCATAGGAGCCGCCAGCCTCACGGGTGCGGCGGATAAAATTCAGCACCTCGTCCATCAGAATAAGCGTGGGCTTCCCCTCAAACCACTGCTGGAGGATCTCACCACCCGGCACCACCCCCTCCCGGTCATGCCGTTCAACCACCGAAAAAAGGGAGGGGTCACCACGGCTCTTCGCCAATTGCCATGCCAGGTCCCCCCAGGGAGTCTTCCGCCTGGGCTCGCCTTCGGCTCCGACGCCCACGACGAAGTCAAACCGGTTGCCGATGAACACCGCCACGTCGGCGTCAGGCACATCGTCAAGACCTGCCCGACCGAGCAGTTCCTTGACCCCGGGCCAGCTCCTAGCCCTATCCCCTGCCTTAAAAAGGTGGTAAAGAAGTGTAAGGAAGTGCGTCTTACCGCCGCCAAACTGCGTGGTCAGGTTGATGCCAGGAGAGGTACCCACCACGTCACCCGCCAGGCGCCGCATCACCTCGGTCGCCATCTCCCGATAGGCCTTCGTAAGGTAGGTCCGGGCAAAGAAGCGTTCAGGCTCCCGGTAATCCAGTGGGGCACGCCCCTTCTCAAGTCTTCCCTGGGAACTGCAACCTGATGCCAGGGTTTCAACCCAGTCATGGCTTCCCACCTCCTGACGTTGGCTTACCACAAAGGTCGGAACTGCCTAACTGTGCTGTCCCAAAGATAGGGTTTGAAAAACCCATCGGGGAAATCTTCGGCTTTGCTACGCGTACCGACAACCAGAAGGATTTTAGCTTCATGCTGTTCCGCAGGGGGATGCAGCTCGGCCATCACCCCTTGGGTGAGGCCAACAAGCAGATCCCTGATTCCTTCTGGCTGCTGGCGGTAGCAGAACACCCCACCGAAGAAGCACCGGATCACGCTCACTTTCCACACCGAATAAGAGATGGCTTCCAGATCCAGCCGGTTCTCCAGTTCAAAGACTGCAGTGGGCCTTCTCCAGCCGGGGCGGTCCGCACAGAGAAAAGCCATCACGTCAACGGCCAGGTACTCTTGCCTGGGCACCGGCAACACTGCGGCCAGACACCCTCGGGCAACCGCCGCCCAGCCCAGGTCCTGGCAAGTTGCAACCACCACGTCTGTCAGGTACTTCGTCCAGGTTCTTAGATGGCCCTTGAGGGCAGACTCTCGCAACGGGTCTGCCCACCGGGGGTTGCGCACCTCCCGGCGAAACACCTGGTACCATTCCACGGGACCAATGACCCCGCTCACAATCCCAGCACCTTCTTCCGGGCCAGCAGGCCATCCACCCAGCGCTTTTCCTGGGAAGACGGGGGATAGAGTTTCGACAGTGCATCCGCCAGCCGCCAGAACGGCCCGTCGTGGCCAACACCCTCGTCTGTCAGGAATCGGCGCAGGGCTTCGCTATGGCCTTCGGCGAAGAGAAGCATCGCCTGGTGCAGGCGGTCCAACGTAGATTGACCCGGCACTAGCCTTACACCTTCTTCTAGCTCTGGTGCCATCTCCTCAAAGAGGAGTTGCTGCCCTTTCCGTGGACGGGGATACATGGCGCCTGCAGGATGCTCACCAAGGAGGAAGCGTCGCCGCTCAGCCACCGGAAGGAGGCGAGCCGTGTTACCTTTCACCTCCAGGATGCCGCCCGGGCGCTTGAGCCGGTCCTCGTGGGCGCCCAGAGCCTGGATGATGAGCCTGGCATCGTCGTAGGGTAGGGCATAGCCAGGAGACTTCTTCTGGCCTGCGTCCTCAGCTGCCTCTTCCTCCAGCACCAGCATCTCCTCCTCCGCTTCTTCAGAGGCGGCACCGTTGGTCCTGGCGCGGAGGGTCCAGAGCCACACAGCGGTCAGGCGTGCATCCTCTTCAAACCCCGTGGGGTCGGCTTCGGCGAAGATGACCTTGAGTGCTTCCCGGGCCACTGCTTCCCACACATAGGAGAGATACCCCCGCTGGACGACCTGGCTCTTGCCATTGCGCACATCCCCAAGGGGGATGACCTGGCCACCCGCCGTCTCCACCCGCTCATAACGGCTGTAGACCTCCAGGGCCGGCCCCAGGCAGGAGAAGATGGCATCCGCCCCATGAATTCCCTCTTTTTCGAGGCGCGGCAACCACTCCGCGACGCGCCAGTTCAGTTCCGCGAGCACCTGCCGCCACTCCCCAACTCCGGCGTCATCAGGCCGGGGACGGCAGACGAGAAAGACAGAAGAGGCCAGCACGGCGGAATTCTTGGCCCGCATCCGGGCGCCCCGCTCCGTCTCAATGGGCCAGGAGACGGTCACCGTCCAGCCGGCCCGGATCAGGGCGTTCAGCAGGGCCTCCCAGCCCGCCGTGCCCTTGTGAGCAAAAAGCACCACTGCCAGCCCCCCTGGCTGGAGCATCCGGCGGCATTCGGCCAGGGCATGCTCCATGGTTGTTTCAAAGAACTCCCTGGTCTTCTCCGGCTCGCCTGGAGGTGGCGGGCCTGGATCCAGGATGCACTCTTCGGCCTTAGGCGTGAGCGGCAGGCGGAAGAGGTCGGGATGTAAGTCTCCTATCATCCGTTTGAGCCATACATAGCAGAAGTCCGAGAGGGCTGCATAGGGCACCGCATCGTAGTAGGGTGGATCGGTAACCACATAAGGAACTGACTGGTCGGGGAGCGGGATGGCCGTGGCCGAGCCCTGCCGAACGGTGCCGGACCGGAAGCCCTGCCCGCCTTCCCGCTCCAGCACCTGGACCACCTGCTCCACGGCGTATTCAAAACCGCCCACGAGTTTCGGCATCAAAGGATTGGCCTCGGCGAAATCCGGGCGCATTGGGAGGCCACTGCCCTGAAAAACCGTTTGCATATGGTCAAAGGTGTAAAACGAATTCCCACTAAAGTACTGTATCCAATTACTCACCATCACCGCCAGGCAGGTGGCCACAGCCCGGGCGAAGCTCGCATCCTTTGTCTCCCGGAGCACTTCCTCGTGGGCCTCCCGCACGAGGCGGACGAAGGTGGAGAGGGCGAGGGCCTGGCGCGGCGTGAAGAGGTCGCCCCAGGTTTCTATGCCCCACTTTTGCACGGAGAATGCGCGACTGGCTCCGGGCCCTCGCGCTTCTGGCGTAGGTTCATCCGGCACCAGCGGCAGCGGTCCCGAGTGTTGAGCCTGCCGGCGGGCAAGCTCCTCGGCGGCTCTTTGGGCTATGGCCACGTCCTCATCCGTCGCCAGCCGAAATCCACGGCTGCCATTGGGTTTCAGGGTGATGACAGCGATCATCCGAGCGTCCCGGGTCCCGCCTTTGCGCGCCCGCAGTTGCTCCCGCACGCGCTTGTAGGGCGTGGTGTAGCCGCAGACCGGGCAAGTTGCGGCGAAGCGCTTCACAATGGGCTGCTGCACTTCACTTTCTGATTTGGGCTCAAAGATCTCAAAGACGACCTGCTTTCGCTCTTTGTGTCCTCGATAGCGCAGGGCCACCCGGTACTTCTCCTTGCGGGAAAGCCAAAGGAGCCCTACCAGTGGCACCTCGGCACCGCAGCCTGGACCTTCGCAGCGGATCGTCCGCGCCCAGAGATAGGCCAGAGGGATCGAGCCGTCCGGCTCCCTGGGGTAGAACTCGCCCAGTTCTTCGGTCGCCCGCTCCCGCACCCACCGACCCCACTTCCGAACGGCTTCCGCCAACCGCTGGCCGTAAGTAGGAAGATACTCCAGAGCCACCTTGTTGAGCAGCACCGCCACAGGGTTGAGGTCGCCCGCAAAAGCGTCCGCTCCGATGCGGAGGGCTTCAAAGGGGATTGAGCCGATGCCGGCGAACGGGTCCACCACCAGGGGCGGGCCCCCCGGATGGGCTGCACGGACTAACCGGCGGGCAGTCTCCACAAAGGTCCGATTGGTGGAGTTCTCCCAGGCGGCAAAACGGCCAATGAACTCCAGGAGTGCTTGCCTCAGCACTACCGGGTCGGAAAGATCCCGCCCTGTGAACAGCCTTAAGACCTTCCTGGCTTCCCGGCGAAACGCTTCCGGGCAGCGCTCGTCCGCGGGATCGGGCAGGAGCGTGGCCAAGAGCACCGCCCGGCAGGCAGCCAAAGGCCGGGTAGCCCACCACACATGGAGGGTGTGCAGATGCCCCTTCTTCACGTTCTGGTCTCGGCGGGAATGCTGGGAGATCACTCCAATGGGCATGTCGGTTTCGATAAGGCGGCGGATGAACGTTATGTAATCTTGTCGATCTCCCATAAGCCATCCCCTCGAATAGCAAAGTTCCTCTGGCCGTTGACCCTGGAGCCTGGCACCCAGTGCGGTGTGGCATCGGCTACAGGACGCAGTATCCCTACATCCCAGCCGAGCACAATCTCCATGGCTCCCTTCTCAATCCCATCGGGCTCCGGCCGCGTGTGGGCCAGCACACATTCAGGCCCTTGCAAGATCGGCTGGCTTCTCGAGAGATCCGTCGCAATCCCAAAGCAATCACGAGCCAGACCCAAGTAGATCCGTTGCAAGCGACCGAACCCGTATCGGGTCTCCCCTCCCAGCGTAATCTCCTGGATTGCCCAGAGATCATGGTCGAACGCCTGATCTTTGAGAAACAGGTATCCGATAAGAAAGAGGGGGGAACCGTTATCCCGCCAGCGGGGGAGCATGTATTCCACTTCTCGCAAGGTGCCATCGGCGGCGGTATCGGAACTCGGCTCAATGGCGGTACCTGGCTGCGTCGAAAGCAACCGCACGCGCATTTGTCGGTTGGTGAGGATCCCCTGTCCATCCTCGCGTTGCCAGACAAGGCCCTTGCCTTCCTCATAGCGCGGTAGCCATGCACATGAGCCGTTCCCAACTTCCTCGGCAGGGTAGAGATAGGTAAAGCGGACATCTTGCTTGAGTTTTCCCCCGACCTCCCTGTACTGCGGGCTGTTACCCGTCGCCTGCCCACGTGCAATCTCTGCCGTGAGGGCACCCCAGAGCGCCCATGCTGGCACGTAAAGTCGGCAGCGGTTCAATGCCCCGGCAGGCATCATCCCGATGTGGAGCGGCGATTCCAGGCGCCAGACCCAGCGATAAAGCGACCAGCTCATCAGCTACCCTCTCCTTTGGCCTTCAAATGGTAGCGAGCGTAAATGAGCGTCTGCAGGAGCAGTTCACGCGCGAACAGGAGATCGTCCAGGTTTTCGCTGAGCCGCGCAATGGCATTGAGCATCTGGGTGTCATTCACCGTTACATCCAGAGAGAGATTGGTACGAAGAAACTCGAACAGCTTTCTGCTCAGTTCTCTTGCAGGCTTCTTCCCTTGTGCGCAAAGGTACAAGAAGCAGGCGTAGAGCCCTTGCTCCTGGAGCACGGCCAGGGCGCTGTTCAGAAGCTTCTCATCCACGCCCTTGATCTGCGCCAGGGTTTCTCCGGCTTGTGCACACTTGAGATCAAGTTGAGTCATCACTGTCCACCTCCAGACTTACCCCCACAGCCCGTAGCATCCTCCTTCAACACCCTCAGCCGTCCCATGCCGCGGGTGCCCATGCCGCCGATGCCGAGGTGTTCGAGGTAGGGAGAAGCCTGCCGAGTAACCTCATGAACACAATCAGGCGATTCAATGGTAGCCTTGTTGATTTGCGCGTTGATGTCCCTCCCGTCCACCTTGAAGTGCTTGGGATTGCGGCAGGTGATGGTCCAGACCAGGATAGTGCTGCGCGGCAGCGCCTCGTAGCTGAACAGTGCTCCTTCCTCTGCCGCACCTGTTTCGGGATTAATGGCAACTGAGGTGCGCACCTCCAGGTTGCTATTCACCACGTGGCTGAAGAGCTTGTCGGGCAAAACACCGAAGCGTTCGAGGATGTAGTCGGGAACACCACGGCTTTGAAGCTCCTGCCTGATACCGCTGCAGTTTTTCAATACCTTCCGTTCCAAGAGAAGCCAGCCCAGGTTGATGGGCCGCTTGCTGTCCTTTTCGCAGTAAAGGGCATTGTCGGTAACCCTGGAAAGCTCTTCTTGTTCTACCCCGGCGAGCCGTAGTTGCTCCGGTGAGGTTACCCATATCGGCCCCTCGCGCGTGGGCACGGGGAAGAGCAGGATATGGGCATCGCTGAAAGCCGCCAGGCCTGCAAAGCCTCCACCCCGACCACGGGCAAAACCAAAGGTGACGCACACCGGACAGTTAGACTGGCCACAGTGGCTCCGGCTGTCGGGCTGGCCCAGGCCCGCACAGTCAGGGAAATAGGGCTTAGATCGCCCATTTGCCTTACAGCCTGAGCCTTCTTGTTCTTGCAGTTCTTGCAAATACATTGCCACATACGAGCGATACACCCCGGCCAGGCTCGAGCCTGGAATCTTGGGCACGCGGGTGACCGGGTCGCGGACGATGCTCAAATCCACCCGCCCCAACCGCGCACCGCCCGTGCCCACGTGAATAGGGTCGAGCGCCATGCCTACCACGCGAAATTCCTTGTAGCTGTTGCTCATGACCACCCCTCCCTTTCCTTCAGCCATGCGAGATGCCATTCAATGGCCCACTCCAAAATGCCGTCGCGCGCCGCTTCGACAAGCGTATCCAGCGCAGCACCCTTTGTCCGACACCGGTCGGCCAGGACAGCTCGAACCAGAGCGCACCACTGTTCTTCGGCATCCTCGAGCCAATGACCGCCGCTATCACGCCACTGCACCTGCTTTTCTGCCAATTCGGACCACGCCCCGCGCAGCGCTGTTATACTTGGCACCGTGCGCTGCACGATTTGCCAGATTTCTCGCATGTGCCGGAACTCAGCAAGGGGCCACATGTGCGGCTTTTCGAAACGGCGCGCGGTTGTATCGAGGTACATCGCTACAATCCGGCTTGGCCAGATAAAAACGCCATCGCCCCTTTGGAGGTCCTTCACATGACGGTAGATAGCGCCGTTTTGCGGATACTGAAAGTCACGCGGGAACCGCAACGCCTTGTCCTCGACCTGCACGTATGGATAGAACACATCCTCACGCCCATCCGGCAAGCGCACCGGCACCAGCACACACTCCCGCCCGCCATCAGGGCGCTTCAGAGCCAGGCTGGTTACCCCATCGCGTGTTTGCACCTCATCCACTTGCCAGCACTCCGTTCCACTTGGCTCATCCAACCACGTCTCCAGGTTGCGCACCGCCTCGATGACAGCCTGGAACGAGGTCCTGCGCGGAAATGCCACTACCCCGATGCGCAGGGGTAGCCGATCCCATACGCGACCGAACTCTTCTTGCCACCTGGTGATGGCCGCTTCAATGCACGCTGTGGCACGATTAAGCGGCACCAACACCCTGAACCGGCGCGGGTTGAAGTCCAGCAGAATGAGTGGGGTGTAGACGCCAAGGCCCCTTGGTTCGTCAACTCGTTTTACGGTCAGATGGTGCAATCGGCCGTTCTCATCAAAGAGTTCGAGTGGCTTCCCCTGAAGCACTGTTTGATTCTCATGAGGCTCCAGGCAACGCGCCAGGTTGCTGATGGTGATAAAGTACCCTTCGCCCCTGAGCCACAGGAGTTCTAAAGGCGCCTCACGCCAGCGCGCGCTGTAAGTCTCGCGGTCTTCCCAGCCACTGGTGTTATCCGGTTCCAGCACCAGTCGCCGCACCCACCAGCGGTTGGGGTGGGCACTGACAATTTCACGGAACTGTCCCAGCAATTCACCGAAAAATGTCTCTGCGTTGCGCCAGAAGCGGTAAACGCGGCCCGGTGAGGGAAGCTTGCGGAAGAACTGGTGAACAAGCCAGCGAGCGTTCTTGTCAAAATCCTTTTCGTCCCAGTGAACATCTTTGGCACGGTCTTCCACAATCAGTTGAAAGTAAGTTCGCCAGAGCCGCGAGTGGTACTCTGCATCAGATTCATCCGGTTGTTTTGGGTTTAGGTCTCGATGGTGTCTATACCCCTCTTGAAGAGATCGAAAAACCGGGTCTTTGTCGTCGAACAATGACAACTTGGACTTAACGTAGCTAATCAGCGATGTAGCAGGCGCAATGAGGTCTACCGGATTATTCTTCCCTTCAAGTACAGGATTAAATCTCCGCCACTCGGCAATACTCTGCGCCCGCAGGCTATCCACCCGCTCGCCCTCCAGCCACGGCTCAATATCCAGGTTGAACATCAGCAGCGCCACACGGTCGTTCTCGTCGGCCACCTCGTCAATCCAAATGGTCTCTCCCCCGCCCTGTAGCCAGGCATCCAAGCGGCCGTGACGGCGTTTTTCGCAGACTCCGCACACGCGGCTTTTGCGAACGTTGTCGGTGTGGTCCCCTGGCTTTGGCTCATTCAGACGCACCTGGCAAACCGGACACACATGCCTGAGCCCTTGGGAATCCGCCTTTTGCCCCGGGTCAGACTGCACTTGCCAGCTCCGGCAAACCGGCACCGCCAGCGCGTCTCGTACCTCCCTTATCTCCTTCACCATGCCCACGAAGGAGCGCGTGGAACCTGAAAGCCGGCAAAGAGGGGGTGTCTCGAAGGCTCTGTGTTGCGCCAACCTGTCAATCTCTTGCTCAATGCCCTGGCGGAGCTCTTCGGCTACATCGTCCTTGAGACCAATTTTGCCATCTTCCGACAAGCCAGGAAATGTGAACACGAGAGTCTCGTCATCCCGATAGACGAGGCTGCCCAGCGCCAGATCCACTTCAATCAACTTGCGCACGTCTTCAAAGAAGGCCTCAATCTCTCGATGCGCCCCGGTCCAATCACCGATTTTCACGGCACGGGCCTCGTAATGCCGCGTGCCGAAGCCCACGGTCAATACCCGCCAGCGGGTCTTTTGTTTGAGTTGCCCGTTATCCCAAGGAAAAGAAGACACAAGCACAGCCCCGGCCACGGCGCTCTTGAACAGCGCTGCCGCCACGTAGGATTGGTCCCAGAGCGTGACGTCGTTGTTAGGCAGACGTGTTTCGGCAAGAGTGGAGAGAAAGGCCCGGCGTAAGTAGCTCTCTGGACCGATCGCATTCTCGCGCCATTGCCACCAAACTCCCGCGTCGGCTGTATTGGTTTGACCCAGATTTTGCAGCTGTTCCAGAATATGTTTGATTTCGCCGACTAACCGCTGCCAGCCGTTCGGCGTGAGCACTTCTGGCGGGTCCTGGAGCAAATTGCGCACCGGGTAACCGAAAGCGGTGGTGAGCCACATGTGGGTGACATCCTGATCAAGATAGCCAGAAGTACTCGCCGGTATATTTTTCTCGATGCCCGAAGCCATCCCGTGGCCAGCCTGCAGAAGGCCCAGCAAACCAGGATTGCGCTCCGTATGTTTGGTGATGAACTCAGTCAACGAAGCAGGCCAGGCGTTCCCGCTGAGCGGGTACCTCTGCTTCACCCACTGGAGCAAATCGGACCAGGGAAACGGTGGGTTCTCCCGTTCATACCACCTTCTGTAGTCGTAATCGTTTGGCTGCCCGCCGTATTTGCGAAGAAAATCGGCCTTTGCCTTGCCAGTCATGTGCAGCCAGCCAATGGCCTCGCAGGCCAGGAACAGGGGGCGATGGTTCCGGAGCTCACCAAACCTGCTTGCGCTCATGGTCCCACCTCCGATGAAAACCATGTCTGCAGCTCGCTCCAGAATTCAGATAGATTCGGCTTTTCAATGGGTTGACAGTCCTTCCGATAAGCCTTCCATCGCTCGATTTTGGCTGTGCCCCAGCCCACGGTGCGCCTGGCGGAGATGCCGTATGTTGTAAGCAATTCCCTAACCGCCTTCAGCAGTTTTTCGATGGCCTCAGTCGCCGTCACTCCGTTCTGCCTGGCTGCCCCAGGTAATGGCGCGTAAAGGAGGCTCAGCGTACCCCTTGCTCCCGGGGGCACTACCTCATAGTGGATGGGTTGAGTGCCGGCGCGGCGCCTGCGGCTGTGGGGATTGATGACCTCGAAGCCAATGCGGTCGAACCAGGTGGGGTAGAACACGAGGGCACCTTGGCGGAACTCCTCATGCATGCTTTTGGCCCTCTCATGACCGAAGAGATGCAGAACCCACGGCGGATCATTCCAGTCTTCGAAACTCTTTCCATTTTGCAGGTGCTCCCTTAAGCCCGCCTGCATGCGACACGCCCAGCGGAGCATCCCCTTCCAGCTTGCCGCAGACATGTAGGGCACACCGAAGATCCGATCCTTGCGCACCGGGTTATCCAGCACGTGGAAGACGCGGTCATCTCTGGAGTACCAGGGGGTGAGGAGCTCAAAATCTACCTCAAGGCCAAGCCAAGATGAAGAAGAGATCTGGCTGAAGTTGGGTCGGAAATCTATTCCCTCACAGATCTTCCCGGGTTCCTGGATAGTTAGCCCTTTGACCACCGGCACATAGACTTCATGCCTCGCGTCGTCCCGGCGTGGCAGATCGTTCCTGAACCACCATACGGTAACCCAGTCTACGAATTGCGACGACAACGCCAATCTAAGATCGCTATTACAAGTTTCTGCAAATTTCTTTCGCAATTCTTCCTTTTCTCGCGCGATTTGTCGTATTCGCGAAACACACTCCGCGATAGAAACACAATGTTCCCAGCTCATGTGCCAGTCTCCTCTCGAAGCAGCTCGCTCAGAATGCGCTCCTTCGTTCGAAACTCATTTTCAAAGCTAAAATCGCGCCACCCGGGGTCCGATTCTCTGTTACCTGCTCTGGACTTTAAGCCCTCTAACTTTTCTCGCACTTGTGCAAAACCTTCCTCACTTTCAACAAACCCGAACGTGCGCCGCGCCTTTTCCGGGTCCTTGAAGCTAAAGACCTTCTTGCTCTCCGACAGAATGCCTTGTGCTGGGTTCGGCCGTCTCCCGGCGATCCACGAATCACCCTGGGAAGACTGGTTCTTAGGTTCTGGGCGACCGATGACATAGTTATAAGAACTAACATTCGGATCTTTCCTCGCCAGGTACCGTCCCTTCACACACCAGAAGTTGTCAAGCGAGGCCCAGGCAAAGCCATCGTGATTGACGCGCCGCCAGCGAACATGGTTGACGTACTGACGGAGCTCATTCCCTGTACACGCATGCACACGTGGAATAGCTGACTCAACCTGGATCAATCCAAAATCTTTGTGATGGAATTCATTCTGCCGATTGAGCTCATTGGTGGGCTTGAACACGATGTGGCCTCCGATGGCACCATAGTCGGCGATCAGACGCAGGGTGAGATCCAGAAGTGCCCATTCCTCTGGACGGATGGGACGAAGTTCGATGAACACCAGCCTGACCGTTTGATCCTTTTTGATCCGGTTTTGCTCGACGTTGCCGTTCTCATCCAGCACCTGAAAGCGGAACTTGCGTGCCCAGCCGGTGCAGCCAAAGAGTTCACAGACCACACAGTGGTGGCCGTCGTCGGTGGACTTCTTTTGCGAATCCTGCGGACATCGATTCGCGTGGTCCGATGGATCACACGCGCTGCCGCCCAGACCCCGCACCAGCACCTCAAACCAAAAGCGTATGGACCCGAGCAGGCCAGTTGTTATGAGCCGATCACCCTTGCGATCAGCGTCGCCGGTCCAGATGTCCGTGAGAGCCTTGAGTTTCCACTCTCCAACGCTTATAGGGTCAGTCACTGGACACCCTCCTTTCCAGGTTCTCGGGCTGAATCGAGTAATACTCGATTTGCACGATTGGCTCCCAACACAGGCGCACAGGGTCTTGGACGGGCAGGAGCCGCGGGATGGTGGCACAGTCAAAGACCACATAGAGCCAGTAGTCGTTTCGTAGCCGCTCCGCCGTTTTGTACTCATTGCGGGTCAAGACTACCGGGCCCGTTCCTGTGCGCCCTTTGACCTCAATGAAGCGAACGCCGCCGCTCTCAGGGTGCCGCGATAAGATGTCAAAGCCGCGATCCTCGGCGGAGACGTCCTCCGGTATCCAACCCCTTTCCCGCTCATAGCGCATGGCTTCCTCCATGGCAATACGCTCAATTTCTTCATCGCGGATCATCGGCGCAAAATTCTGTCGCTCCGGATGGGGCAGGACCAGAGCCGAGCCGATGTGGGTGAGATCGGCGATGGCTAATTGCCGTTCACGCTGGATTTCCTGGCGCCGCCGTTCCAGCCGCGCGTTCAGCTCATCCAGCCTCCGCTCGGCCTCGCCAAGGGCCAGAGCCACATCCTCTCCCTGCTCCTTTCGCTGCAGGAGCTCAACCACCTGCCGTTGCTGGCGGTCAATGAGAGTGAGAAGGCTCACTTCCACATGCCGGGCGATGGTATCCAGCTCTTTCTGGCGTTCCTGCCGGACTTTCTGCAGGAAGGGTTCAAGCCCCTTCTCCAGCAGGAATCGCTCTACTTCTCCGCGGTCAGGGGTTATTGGCAGATTTGCAGCGATTTTGGCCTCCGCGGGAACCAGGTCCAAAAAGACGGTAGGCTGACGCAGCCGCATTTCGCCCGAACTGGCGACTTCCACGACGAAGAGCTGCCGGTGCAGCGTGTTTCCGCGCCCGTCAGTGATGGAGGCCGCGTAGACCTCAAGGCGGGAGGGCGTACTGCGATTCAGGTCGTAGAATACTGCACCCCGACGAAGATCCTCCTGGACCTTCTCCCAGACCTCCTCACGGACGGCCTCAAAGAGCGGATGGCCAGGGGTGACCCATTCCAATGTTGGGTCTTCGGCAAGACGCCGTTTGTCGAAGGTTATCCGGCGATACTCCCGTCCCAGCGGACCAAAGCGGGGCTCCAGGCGTTCCCCAACCAACTGGAGGTGCCTTGGAATGCGGCCCACCGCATAGACTCCGTTACGCCCCCTCGGGGCTGGGATTCCAGCCACTGGGGCTGCCTGGAGGAAAAACTCCTCCACCACTTCTGGGACTAACCGTCGTTCCTTCGCCTCGGCCGTGCGGCCCAAGATAGCCGAGAGGTTCAAATCCTTCTTGGCCAGCCCCTCCAGAGTCGACTGGCAGATCCGGGCAAAGCGTTCCCGGTCGAAGTCTCGGATAACTCGATCCAGCACTGCTTGCTGCGTCATGCGTCCGGCGTAGAGTTCCCTAAAAAGCCGCTCCAGATAGTTGGCCGGAACGATCTCTCCGACCACGTTAAAGACCTGGTCGCTACCGAGTTCCCTTCGGATCTCTCGGAGTCGTTCCAGAAGACGTTCCAGAACCTGGCCTTCTCGTGTATTGGCAGCAACGAAGTTGAAGATGAGACAGTCTCGCTCTTGCCCGTAGCGGTGAATGCGGCCCATGCGTTGCTCCAGCCGCATGGGATTCCACGGGATGTCAAAATTGACCATAAGCCAGCAGAACTGGAGGTTGATGCCTTCGCCCGCGGCCTCGGTGGCTACCAAGACCTGGGCCTCTTCGCGGAACTCCCGTTCGGCGTAGAGCCGGGTCCCCGGCGTATCCCGGTCTCCGACTTTCATGCCCCCGTGGATCTGGGTAATCCGGAAGCCCCATTTGCTGAGGGTAGCCACCAGGTAATCCAGGGTTTCCTTGAACTCTGTGAAGATGAGCAGCTTGGTCCGAGGGTCCTCAAAAAGGTTCTGCTCCACGAGCACCTGCCGCAGTTTCTCCAGCTTGGAGGAGATCCCCCGTTCTTCCAAGGCTCGTGCCTGCTGTACCAGCACCCGCAGTGCCTCGATCTCCTGGCGGATGAGCTGAGATTCGGAAGGAAGGGAGGCTTCCTCCACTTCCTCCTCCAGACGGGCGACTTCATCCTCCGGCAACTCGTCGATGTCGTCCAGACGGGAGAGATCCACAGCAGCTTCAGGGCGAGGACGATGCAGGTGGTCCTCCAGCTTCTTAAGGCGCCGCTCAAGGCTCCGGCGAACGGCGTGAATGCTGGAGGCAAACCGGCGCTGGTACATCGCCATTGTGAAGCCCAGGGCCCGCCCGCGGGCCGAGGGGTCCGCGGCTGCACGGATCGACTGATCCTGTACGTATCGGGTCAAGGCCTCGTAAAACTCGAACTCTTGGCCGTCTAATTCAAATCGGACCGTGCGCACTTCTCGGTTCGTGAACAACCTGCGGACCTTGCCCGTATCGGGATCCGGAAAAGTCACGAGCGCCTCCTTGGTACGCCGGAGATAGAAGGGGGCGTGGTTGCGTTTCATGGCTTCCTCAAGGCTGCGCACATCGCCGTATACGTCCCGATCCAAGAGCTGTAAAAAGAGGCAGAAGTTCACGGGGTCCCCCTTGTGGGGGGTGCCGGTGAGCAGTAAAAGATGGTGCGTCTTTTGCGAAAGGAGTTCCCCAAGCCGGTAACGCTCTGTTTTATGTTCTGGATCGCTCGCGCTCATCCTGTGGGCTTCGTCCACGATGACCAGATCCCAGGTTGTGCGGCTGAGGCTCCCCAGAACCTCCTCGCGTTTTGCCCAATCCATAGAAGTGATGACCTGGGGCTTATCCTGCCAGGGGTTGATTCCATAGGCATTCTTCAGATCCACTCCGCGGATAATGTCAAACCGCTCGCGGAACCGATCTCGCATCTCCCGTTGCCACTGGAAGGCAAGGTTAGCGGGTGTGACAATGAGAGTTTTGGTGACAAGCCCCCGGAGCTTCAGCTCTTTAAGAAGCAAACCCGCCATGATGGTCTTTCCGGCTCCGGCGTCATCAGCCAGTAAGAAACGGATCTGGGGAATAGGCAAGATATAGTGGTATACCGCTTCAAGCTGATGGGGCAGTGGATCCACGCGGGCGATGGACAGGGAAAAATAAGGGTCATACTCGTAGGCCAAACCCAGGCGAGCTGCTTCGATCCCTAACCGGAATCGCAAAGCATCACCATCAAAGGGCGCCTCTGCAGGGGTGATTCTCAACAAACAAATCTGATCGGGACTGAGGAGGCGCTCATGGTATTGTCGGGTACGAAGCCCTTGCCCTCCAACGAGCCAGGTACTGGTTCCTATAGGCCGTACCAGTAACACCCGGATTGGCTCGGGGAAAACCTCCCCTTCCACGATGTCACCGGGCTGAAGTGCATCCCCCATGGCAACCACCTCCGCAAACTCAGGTGTTCACCACCTCGCCCCACGCAAAACCTTCTTCGAGCTACTCAGTTGCCCTCCTTCCACACTGTTCCAAAAGATAAACTGGGACTAAAAGCTTCCACCAGGCAATTGGACAACCTCCCGGGTTTTGAATTCCTTGAGCAGTGGGCAAGACCATCGGTCTTCCCGAGACCCGGGTCGTCGGCGAGGAGAAAACGAATACGGGACAGAGGCAGGATGTGCCGGTACACGGCATCCACCTGGTGGGGCAAAAGGTCAACCTGGGTCACACTCACCGCATAATACGGGTCAAAGGCATAGGCCAGGCGCATCCTGAGGGCATCGATAAAAAGGAGACAGGGTTCTCGAAGACGCAGGGCTTTCTCCGGGAAAGCCTCCCAGAGAGAGGGAAGACGATGCACACGGCGTGTAAACTCCTCCGGGGTGAACACAAACCGCTCTGCTCTCTGAGAGGGATGGAAGATCACTCCCAGGGTGACACCGGTACTCCCCTGTCGGATTTCGAAGACCTCTGCCTCATCGGGAAAGGGGTCAATCCGAATACGGTCGCCCACCTGCACCTGCAGGGGGATTGATTCCCTCCTTTGGGAGTCCTCTTGCCAAGTATAGCACAGCAGAAAATGACGTTGTACTCCTCCGAAAAAGCCTGCAAGGGGGAACACTCCTCAGGGAATGGCCGGGTACTCCTTGCATCCTTGCCAAGATTTGGTAAAATAAGAGATGCTCCTTGCGGTGAGCGTAGCTCAACTGGTCAGAGCACTGGACTGTGGATCCAGGTGTTGGGGGTTCAAGTCCCCTCGCTCACCCCATTTCTTGCGCGCCCGTGGCTCAATGGATAGAGCAACGGACTACGGATCCGTAGGTTGGGGGTTCAAATCCCTCCGGGCGCGCCAGTTTTTTTCTTCCCGCCTCTTCCGCAGCTTTGCGTCATCCGCTCTTTCCCGATCCTCCCTCTCCCTTTCTCCGAGTCCAGTGGCCCTGACGGAGCTCGCTTTCCGGGGTGGGTTCTGTGGACAAAGCCCGTAGCTCCACATGCGAAGTCAGAAGGACACATTCCCGAACTATCGGGGACACAGGGAGCGCGTTAGCACCTGCCACCACCCTCCTGAGGCTTTTGCCGGAAGCGCAAGCGGGCAAAAGGGGATTTTCCTGCAAAAAGACGCAAGACTGCGAACCCCCTGCCCCTCCGGGGGCAGGGGTTTTGCCCAGCCTACAACTTCGGGAGATTAGGAGTGGGTATCGGTTCAGGAGGGGGAACGTTGGTTGGTGGTGGTATGTAGGGGAAAGAGGAGGTTGGTTCTGGAGCAGGTGTCACAGTGGGAGCAGGTGTCAAGGTTGGAGCAGGTAGCAGAGGGCATTCATCACCTACAGTGAAGTCCACACCGTTACTTTCGGCGCCGTTGACGGTCACGGTGACTTTCCCGGAGCACACTCCATAGGGAACCTCCACCCGGATTTCGGTACGGGACCAGGAGAGCACTCTGGCCTCTACCTGGGAGCCTTCGGTGCAGGACGCAAAAGTCACCTTACTTCTACCCTGGGCGTCCCCAAATCCGCTCCCGGTGATGGTGACCACGTCTCCAGGGCAGCCCTGATCAGGGGCGATGGAGGTGATGGCCGGCGACGAAGTAGGGACCGCCCGACAGCCGGAGAGGAACACAGCCAGCAGGAGAAACACCACAGACGTCTTGAGAAAACTCTTCATTCAAAAGCACCTCCTTCAGGAAAATACCTCAGGAAACATTGTACCAGCCGCCCTCCCAGGTCCTCAAACAAGTCCGGTGTTTCTCAGCCCCTCCCAGGGCTCCTCTTCCCAAGCTCGAGTCTCGTCTTTTCCTATTCTCCACCTCTTCCGTCCACTTTTTGAGGTGGAACCTCATGGTTCCAAGGTCCACCTCATCCTCGGAGGGCCAGAGAACCCTCCCGGAAGGTCCGATTGAGCCGTTCCACCACTCCACGGATGTAGGAGACCTCGGAGGAAGGACGCTTTCGCGGGAATTCCCTCTACACCTTTCCAGGAAGGGGGTGACTTTTGAGGTATCGATGGCGATGAGGTCCCCGGGGATACCACCTTCGGAGTCTCTGGGCTTTCTCTGGGCATGGGGTCTTTGATTCTCCCGTGGGCTTTTTGGAGAGAAACCCTCCTCGGTTTCTCTCCCTCTTTGAGGAGACCCCGGGGTTTGAGATACCTGAGGATCCTCCCCACGGTGGAGGAAGAAACAGTGAAACCCTCTTTCCTGAGGAGGACAGTGAGCTTTGCCTTCGAAGAAGTGGGAATTCCTCCCGGAGTTTCTGGATTCCCTCCACAAGCTCCGGGGTCCAGCAAGGCTTTCGGATCTTTGTGGGTCTTCTGGATCTGCCTTCCGGGCTATGCAATCTTTTGCAGGTGACGGCCACAGGGTGGGGTAAAGCACAGTCGAGGACTCAGAAGTCCTCCCTCCTTCGAGAGTCCATGGATTCTCACGAGCTTTCCGATGGCACTCCTTGTGGGGAAACTCAAAAGGTGAGGACCTCCAAGAATATGCCTGAAGCATCTTTGTTCCCTTCGTGCTCCTCTTCATGTAGGTGCAGGGCCTTTCTTCTTTTGAGGTTTCCGACACCGGAGTCAGGATACAGGTCTCTCCCTGAAAGTCAGGGTCTCACTCTTTCCCCAGCTTCTTTTTCATGAGTGCCAAATCGGCTTCAAGCTGTTCCAGGGTACAGTTCAAATCGAGATACGCCGCCACGTATTCTTCGCCCTTTCTTGGGCCCTCCTCGACGACCTGCCAGAGCTTGTAGGCCACCCGGTAGAGGTCTGGGCCGACCTCCTCGGCATTGGCAATGAGCTCGATCCGCCCTCTATAGTTGTAAAACCAGGGCAGGAACTCGGGGTACAACAAACGGTACTCCGCAAGGATTCTCTGCCGGTGAGCCTTCTCATCCTCAACCGGCGGCGAGAGGTCTGGAGTCAGGGGCCCCTCTTTGGAGGTGGTCTCAGCCTGAGCAGGCAGGATGTAGGCCTTTCCCTGGGCAATGGCGAGGATGCTCTTTGTGCCGGGGTCCTGCATCGTAACCCGGAGGTGGTACTCTCCCTCTTTCGCATACACATGGGAAAGAGAGGTCCCCCCGGTTTCGGTAACGCTCCCATCACCGAAATCCCAGAGGTACACCGCCTGAGCTGGGCAATTCTCAGCCACCACGTAGAACCCGTATTTCTCTCCTGCCAGGCCGCTCAGGTTCTCCGGATGGAGCTCAAGGAAAGGCACGGTGAAAGCCGATGAAGAGACCCGAATTCCGCCGATATCAAGAACCAGGCCTATCTCTTTCACCGGACTCCTGGAGGCTAAGGGAATCCTCCCCTCGATGACTCCCTCCTTTATGGAAACCGCCCCCCGGGGGGGTTCTACGGATTCCCCGTTCACCACCACGGTGACGTTCCCATCCTCAGGGAGGGTGAAGGAAAGAGGGTCATCGTAGACCCCAGAAGGAGTGTGGACTACTCGCCCTTTCAGGAGGCCGACATTCTCCCCCTCCTTTTCCTCAACGACGAAAGAATCAAGGGTAACCTCCACTCTGGGCATGAACCACCCAAGGAGCTTTTGGCCAGCAGCTACGGCTGCGGGAACCAGACGTTTTGCCTGATCAAAAGAGCAGTTCCGGTCGATCTCAAGACGAGGGGAGAGTGGCATCCCGCTCAACTCGGCGAGCTTCTGCAAAAGACCGTCACGAACAACCCGGACCAGGCGTACCCTCCCCAGGAAATCCTCCCGATAGTAGTAGCCCTGCTCTCTATCGACTTCAAGGTCCTCAAGACGTGGAGAGGGGTATTCGGGCATGCCGTTGGCATTGGTGAATCTCCGGCCCGATATCCTTTCGGTGCCGGCTACAGTATCCAGGGAAAAGTAGTTCCTGTTCGTGTACGCTGCCACAAGGTCAAATAGCTGCAGCACCTTCAAAAGACCCTGTTGTGTCTCGGGGATCGACTGGATCTCCCGGAGTACATCCGGATCAACCCGGCCTTCGGCCATGGAGTCCTTGGCCACCTCCTCATCGACATCCTCCTCGTAGGGGTCGGCGCGGTACTTGTCCGTGATGTACTCCGTCCACGCCACCCCCGGGTGGGAGTCATTCCGGACGTGGGCCGGAACCGTCATGTCGGCCAGAAGGTGCATGGTCTCTCCCAGCGATCGCCAGGCGGCCGCAAAGAGCCTCTCCTTTTCCTGAGAGCGGGAGGCCGAAAAAGCCCTCTCCATGAACTCCACTCCCTTTGCCAGGGAGTAAGGAGAGTGCAGGGCTCCCCACCATTTCGCGTCCATTCTGGGGTTTGGCCCCATGACGAAGGAGGTTAACCATTCCTCGACGTGATCGGTGAGGTACGTCGCCCCCTGGTTCGCCCCCAGGGGGTCGTAAAAGTGGCGGAGGGACATGTATCGTTCCGGCTCATCGGCCGTGTAGCCACCCTCTATCACCCACTGGTACCACTTGCCTTCCCCTATCCCTTCCTGAACATCCTCCTCCCAGTTGCCCGGCTGCACCACTGTTGTCCCGGTGAGGCTTTCTCCACCCCAAAAGTCGTATTGTGTCAAAACCGGATCGCCCAGAGAATCCGCCACGAATGCCTGGACCGCAAAGGCGTTGATAACCCTGTGGGGTCCCCCAGACATAGTCCGCTCCCGATTATCGTTACTGTAGGAGTGAACCGCTGTCGGAAGGAACACAAGGAAGGCAACGCACAAGAGAATCCCCACTGTGGTTTTTCGATCAAACTTCACGGAGATTTCCCCTCCCCAAAAAGGCTCCTTCAGCGGGTTTGTATCCACCACACGCCCTCCTGCCGTCTTCCGCTACCTCCTGCGAAGGAAGAGAGTGGGCAAGAAGGGGAACCGGGTTACGTGAAAACGCTACCAGAAAAATCAGGTCCTGTCAAACAGCTCCAGGGAAGCTCTGTGTTCCGGACGCACCCATTCGCCGGGAATGCTCCCCCGGTGTTTTCAAAAAGAAAGAGGGCAAGGAGGGCCCTGAAACCCCGGGGTAACAGAGGGGCACAACCTCTGGCATCGAATTCGTCTTTGGGGACAGGTCCGGGGTGTTAGGTACGGTGGAGAACCCGGCCTTGTAAGTTCTCAGTGGCTGAGGAGGTCTTGAACCCTTCGCCAACTGTACTGCCCCCTCCAGCCTCACTACCCGCCACTCTCCGGGCAGGGGTCCGGGTTCGGCCACTCTGCGGCCCTCGGGGGGTCCGGAGTCATGACGGACTGCCCTCCTCAAGCCGGTCGAGCAGGGCTTTGATCTTTTCGCGCAGCAGGGGAACATCCTCGGTGGCCGTAACCCAGACGATCTTCCAGTCCACGGCAAAGTACTCGTGGACGGCGATGTTACGGAAAGCGACGGTGTCCGCCCATTCGATTTCCGGGTGCCGTTCGGTGAAGCTTCGGGGCAGGCGCGCCGCCGCCTCGCCGACGACGGTGAGCTCTTGCGAAACGGCGCTCTGGACGAGCTCATCCTGCATGAAAGCGGCCTCGCCCGTCCGCCGGAGGAACCGCTCAACGGCATCGCAGGCGTCGAGTATCCTGCAAGGAGGGCCGCCCAGGACGCATAGAGGACGACCTCTTCTTTCAGGACCTCCTCGCGGATTGCAGGCCTCAAACCCGGGCGCGGCACGGGGTCCACGGGGCGGCGGAAAATCTCCGCAAGCTCACGCTGCATGCGGCGCAGTTGCAAAACCCCCACACGTGCGTCGGGCTCGGACTCCACCAGAACGCCAATGTCGCTCTCCGGTCCGAAATTGCCACGCACAGCAGAGCCAAAGAGGGAAAGCCGCCGGATGCGGTGCCTCCGGCAAAATGCCTCAATTGCCTGAAGCGGAATATCGGAAAGGTGCAGCACATTCTGCCTCCCCGCCACAGCGCACCACCTCCACTACCGGAAGAACCTCGACATGGCCCTCCCGGTGGCTTTCCCGAGAGCTCTCCGGAGGATTCTTTTCCCCAGCGCTTCAGGGCCTCTTTTTGCCGCCTCGACGTCACCAAGGAGCCTCGCCAGGGCATAGAGGAGCGGCCGGGTTGTGGTAAGGGATTCTCTCTTTCTCCGAGCCATCTCCCACTCCTCCTGGAAGAGAGTATACCAGAATTCCGATCTTCCTCTATTGAGGTAACTCAGAGGTTTTATCCCTTGCAGGTAGGTGACAAATCTGTTTTGTGGCCTTGAAATGAGAATTCCTGAGAGAGCCGTTCCACCCGTCAAGGCAAGCTTTAATGGCCTTTGGCATTTCTCCACCTCTTGCCAGAGAGGAGCAACCCAGGGTCGTCTCTGGGGTACCGGGCGCGGGAGTGTTACAATGGTAAAGGTGAAGGATTCGATGAGGACGAAAGCCCTTGAAGACATTGTGCGGATCCTCAGGGACCATAAGGAAGAGCTTCGCCGAAACTACGGGGTACGTAAACTGGGCATCTTTGGCTCCTACGTGAGAGGTGAGCAGCGCCCAGATAGCGACGTTGATATTCTCGTCGATTTTGACGAAGTCCCTTCGCTCCTCCGCTTCGTTCACCTGGAGAACCACCTTTCAGACCTTTTGGGTGCGAAGGTGGATCTTGTGATGAAAAGGGCTTTAAAAAGGCATATCGGCAAAAACATTCTTGAGGAAGCCGTGTTTTTGTGAAGAGGAGCATCTTAGATTCCTGAGAAGATATCCTCAATGAGTGCGTCTACCTCATAAAGCGTTCCAGGACGATCACGTACCAGGATTTCCTGGACAACGAGGACCTGCAGAGAGCCTTTGTCCGAAGCCTTGAAATCATCGGTGAACTGGCGCGATGTTGCCAGCATGAGAGACAAGGTGATTCATGACTACTTTGGCGTTGACCACGAGGTGGTTTGGAAAACCGTTGTGGAGGACATACCAGTGCTCTACAATGCGGCAAAGCCCATCCTTAACGATCTCAGCGGAGAAGGAAGGCATTCCGAGCGCTGAAGCTACGTCTTCCTCGTCCTTGAAAAACCCGCATCCTGGGAAGCAAGATGAGAAGGAACCCACATTGGCACTCCTTTACCCCGGGCTACAGTATGCTCTTCAAGATCAGCTATCCAGACTCCCTGGAAGGATTTTCGAATTCTCCAGGGAGAGCCACGAGCTATTTGCAGGATCGAGGAGGAGCTCAACAGCGTCGGTAGAACTTCTCCCCCTTCCACGTCCCGGGGTAGCGTTTGAAGCAGCACAGGGCATGGCAGAAAGGAGTTAGACCCAGGTGGTATCCCACCGTTTCGCATTCATGGGTTTTTCTCCTTCTTCCCGGTGAAGGGCTGCGGGGTGGGATACCCTTCAAGGAGATGCTCTCCCTCTACCACGTCACCCTTTATTCGGGCTTCTACCGAGACTCTCCCCTTACTCTCCACCCGCTGGGGTGTTCCCAGGTCAGGAGCGATGTCTTGCAGTTCCTGGGTAAACTCAGGCGGTATCGAAGGCGGCACAACTTCCATCAATCCCCGCTCTTCTCCGGCCACAAAAACCCGGTTTCCTTTCCAGGTCCCCTCGAGTTTTGCCTCACTTGCGAAACGGTAGCGGATGCTTTGTCCCTCCCCCAGAGGCACCTCCAGGGAATCCTCGCGCTTATAGGTCATGGTGGCCTTTCCGTCCGGGGTGAGGATGAGGGTGAAGGGAACTCGGTAATTCCGAAGGCCCAGCCGCTCGAGGTTGGGGTCAGCAAAGAGCATTTCCCCCGGTAGGTGCCGCTTGGGTCTTCCTGGGGGCTGCGGATCACATACTCCCCGCAATCGTACTCCACGGAAATGGTATCGTCTTCCTTGGCCTCCACCTCAACGCTGAAAGAGTTCAGGTCCTGTCCCAGGAAGTTCCTCACCGGGATACGGGTTTTCTCCTTTCCCCGCTCGATCACCACGAAAACCCCGTTGCGGATCCTGAGCCCTTCCTGCCACTGGAAGTTGGGACGGTGCGTGATTTCTCCCACCACCCTGAAAACTCCCTCTTTCCCCGAAACCGGCGCTACCGAAGCTTTGACGTCAAAACAGGGCAAAAAGGCGTAGAGCACCCCGGCACAGGCCCGGACCGCGGTGGGGAGGAGGATGGATTGCTGGTCCTGGACCACCCGACGGTCGATGGCGTAACGGCATCTCCGCCACCACCGGTCCAGGAACCCTCCCCGCGCCAGGGCCCGGTAGCGGTGTCCATCGGTGGTGGAGTACAGGTATCCGTCCCTCCCGTCTTCAAGCCTCTCTAAGGACAGTGAGACATACCGTTCGGGGATGGTGTCCTGGGAGAAAAAGTTGGCGTTGGTGTAGGAGGCGACATCCCGCATGAGCGCTTCGGCGTCAAAGCGAAAATACCTGAGATTCGCCGGACGCCCTCTCTCCAGGGCCTCATGGAGGTGGTCGCCGGAGGTGCCGCGCTCGTAGGGGTCGGAATCCCCAAGAACGGCCGCATGACCGTCGTTGCGCACATGGGCCGGAACAGTCATATCCGCCACCATATGCATCACTTCTCCTACTGCCCGCCAGGCTTTACCGTAGAAATCCCCGGGGTTCTTGCTCTCGATGGCTTTCTTCAGGTACTCCTTGGCCTGGATCCAGCCGTACTCCTGGTCGAAGAGCCCTAAGAACTCGATGGTGTCCTCAGGACGGGTCCGGAAAGTCCAGGTGACGGCATCCCACTGCGGGTTGTCAAAGGTGGTTCCCCCGAGGAAACGTATGAGCCGCACCAGAAACTGCTGGTCGGTGAGGTAAGGCCTTTCGGGATTCTTCAGATCGTAAAAGTGGAGGAGGGCCATGGGGCCTTCGGGCTCGCACACTCGCCCCTCCAAATCACAGGCCACGCCCTGGGGGGAATCGAGCACTTCTTGCCCGAGGAGCCTGCGGAGGGGATAGGGGAAGGCGCCGATGGTGATACTCTCAAGAATCCTCCGGGCTTCAGGGCTGCCTTTTTCGAGGAAAAGCCCGAATCTGAGCTGGACATCTTCCAGGAACACCATGAAGGCTTCTTTCCCCATGAATTCGGCCCGGTAGAGGGAAGTGGTGACGCCTCCGATGGTGATGGGTTCCTCAGTGAAGGGGGTGCTGCTCTGCTTCAATTCTTCAATCGGGCCGGCAGCATATTCTCCGCTCAGGACCACAAGGATATCGGCACTCTGGAAGATTTGTTCTCCTTCCGGAGGCTCTCCTTCCCAGAGGGGATGGATGAACCCTCCCAGGTCACCGGGTCTTTCCCCAAAAACCCGGAACCACCCCTCCGGAAGCTCCAGAGTGAGATGAGCGATGGTATGGGTCTTCCACTCCGCAGCTTCTCCAGGGACACCAGAGGAAATGCCGATGGCGAGCACAAGGAAAAGAAGTGGGAACTTCCAGTGCATTGCGCCTCTTTCCCCTCCTTTTCGAGGTGTTTGGAGTATTGTAGGAAAAAGAGCGGAAAGTGTCCACAAGCCCTCGCAGCAATCTCCCCCTTCGGGACTTTCAAAGGACGTGTACTTGCGAAAAGCCCGAGGCTCTGGCTTATCGTACGGGCGGATTTACAAACCAGAAGCCGGCCACTCCTGTCCTTTCCCCTGTTCAGGCTCTATGGTAAAATTCCCCACCGTACTGACAACCACGGTGCCCTCTCCTGTGGTTTCCTGAAAGGACTGGCTGGATGCTGCGGATTTCTCATCTTGCAGAAATCCAGGATGCAAACCCTTCTCTGCGCAGGACATAGCCTGAAAGGCAAAACGCCCCTGGGCAAAGAGAGAACAAGGTCCATTCTCTCAGGTACTCAAAAGCCTACAGTACAATCGCCTTGGGTAAATACATCGAACGCCTGGCCAGGACGTGTCCTGCTTAGAAAGAGAACTGTTCCCCTATTGCCACCCCACAGGGGATGGTGAACCTGACACCATTACTGGAGACTCCGTTTACGGTGACCACGATATCCCCGGTGGTGGTCGCAGGAACGAGGACGGTGATCTGGGTGCTGGACCACGAAACGACCCCGGCAGGGACTCCGTTGAAGGTCACCACGCTTCCTCCCTGGGTATCGGCAAAGCCGGTCCCCTTGATGACCACCGTTTCTCCTGGTGCACCACAGGTAGGATGCACTTCGGTGATGGACGGTGGCTCAAGTGAGGGCGTGGAAAGCGGAACACCGCCGTTTTCGCAACCAGAAAGGGCAAAAAACACCAAAGCCACGATCAAAAACCACATTCTCCCCATGTATACTCCCCCCTCCAAGGGACAAAAAGACCCCGGCTTAGGGCCTTTTGCCCTGAGCCGGGGTAGCATCGGGCTATGGAGTGACCACTCCAGTCGCCACGTTCAAGGCAGCGTTGAACGGATTGCCGGCCTTATCGGTCACCCCCATGAGCGGGGCGTAGGCAAAGAACACCTGAATCTGGTCACCGGCAATTAGGCGGTCGGTCATCCAGTTTCCGGTGAGGGTAACGCTTTTCCGATCTGCACTGAGGGCCACCTGGGTGACGTGGAAAGTGCTTCCTCCCGGACAGATAAGGCAGGTAACACTCCAGACCGCGGGCAACGTAAAAACATTCATATCCCCAACCACAATCTCCTCATTGAAGTACACCACAATGGTCGGGGCATTGCCCAAAGGAGCATCGGCCTTTGCCGAGAGCGAATGGAGGTAGGGCCCGGTTCCATCGACGACGATGGTGAAGGGAGTCCTGCTACTCTCCGGTAAACCCCCCTGGGTAGCGGTGAACGAGAGGTTATAGGTGCCCTCGGTGGTCCCGGAATTCCACGTCCAGGTGAACTCCCCACTTGGCAAAGCCGAGGTCTGGTCGATTACGGTACCGTCGAGGTAGACCTTGATCACCGCACTGCTTGGGGCAGTCCCCTGGAAGTAAACATTCTGGGAGAAACGAACCGGATCACCACTCTGGAGGATTCTTCCGGTTACCGGCGAACCTTCACGAACAATGGTGATGCTCGGAGCAGCCGTTCCCGGGGTTGAAATCGGAGTAGGCGCCGGAGAAGGCCCCGGAGTCCCCCCGCAGCCCACGAGAACCACACAGAGAAGAACAGAAAACACGAGGAAAAGGAACCACTTTCGACGCATGCTTTTTCCTCCTTTGCAGGTGATGCACTCATTATACTCCCCCAGAGGGCAAAAATCAAAAAACCCGACCCCATACCCGGTCCAGGAAGTGCTACAATATTCCCCGAAAGGAGGGAGAGGAAGAGCATGCGAAAGAGGAACACCCTGGTACTCTGCATCGTTACCATGCTCCTTGTCACCTTCGTGCTCCTTCTTGCAGGATGCGGACCCCAGAACCCCGAGCCCCAGGCCTCGCCCACAGCGTCCCCTGAGGCATCTCCGGAAGCATCCCCCGGAGTATCGCCAGAAGTCTCACCGGCACCGCAGGGGCTTGTAGGACTGCTGTTATAGCCAGAAGGAAACCAAAGCCCTGGAGCCTGCCTGGGCTTGGGATCAAACAGCAGACCTGGAAGAAAGCAGAGCGACCCCTGTACCGGTGAGAAGTTCGGGAGCACTTCCGGTCGGGCGACCCGGTATACGGTCAAGGTCGTCAATTCGAGATTTCTCTGTCCTCCACAGGATGTTTCCCGTTCATGGAAGAACTGCTCCCTACTCCTGCAAGCAGTGAGTGACCCCCAGCGACACCCCCGGATGAACACGAGCCCACCCAAAAAGGAAAGAATAGGTTGCGGCGAGGAAGGAATAAAAAGAAGGTGAAACCTCTTTCAGGGGGAAGAGGTGATAGAGATGGGCAACATCCTTTTTGTCGCCATAATCCTGGCCCTTTTGCTTTTCAGGTTCCAGGCCGCTTTCGCCCAGGAAAACCTTGAAAAGGCTACTTTTGCAGGTGGATGCTTCTGGTGCATGGAGAGCGTTTTCGAGAACATCCCCGGGGTGATTGAGGTTGTCTCCGGGTACACCGGGGGACACACCGAAAACCCCACGTATGAGGAAGTGTGTTCTGGAAAAACCGGCCACCTCGAAGCCGTCCAGGTAACCTATGACCCGGAAAAGGTCACCTATGAGGAGCTCCTTGAGGTCTTCTGGAAGAACATTGACCCCACCGACCCAGGAGGACAGTTCGTCGACCGGGGTCCTCAGTACCGCACCGCCATTTTCTACCACAGCGAATCCCAGCGCATCGCAGCAGAACACTCAAAGGTAGCCTTAGAACGCTCGGGGAGGTTCGAAAAACCAATTGTTACCGAGATTCTCCCTGCCTCCACCTTCTACCGGGCCGAAGAGTACCACCAGGACTATTACAAGAAGTGCCCCCTGCGGTACGAGCTCTACCGTTCCCACTCCGGTCGGGAGGAGTTCCGAAAGAAGTACTGGCAGAAACCCTGGGAGAACTTCCAGAAACCCTCTCCGGAAGTCCTGCGCCGGAAGCTCACCCCCCTTCAGTTTCAGGTCACCCAGGAAAACGCTACCGAACCACCATTCCAGAATGAGTACTGGAACAACAAACGCGAAGGCATTTACGTGGACATCGTCTCTGGAGAGCCCCTCTTCAGTTCCCTGGACAAGTTCGACTCCGGAACCGGATGGCCGAGCTTCACCCGGCCGCTTGAACCGGACAATATCGTCGAGGTGGAAGACCGCAGCCACTTCATGGTGCGCATTGAAGTCCGAAGCCGCCATGCCGACTCCCACCTGGGGCATGTTTTCGACGATGGACCCCCACCTACCGGGAAACGCTACTGCATCAATTCCGCCGCCCTGCGGTTCATCCCCAAAGAGGACCTGGAAAAAGAAGGATACGGCGAGTACCGGAAGCTTTTCGAAGAATAAGCCCCAGCCATCCCGGAAGCAAGTCTTCCGGGATGGCTTCTCCAAGACCCTGCGATACCCGGTTCTGAGGTTCCTTGCTGCCCTGGAGTCACCACTCTCCCTTGACACTCCTGGTATAATCAAAAGAAGTCGAAAAATCCGGAGCGTGAAACCATGACGAGGGCCGTTATTTTCGACATAGACGGGACCATCACCGATACCAATCCTCTGCTCCTTGAGGCCATACAGAGGGCCTATAAGGAGTTCACCGGAGAGGAAAAACCAAAAGAGTACTTTGTGTTCACCCTGGGCATTCCAAGCCCGGAGACGGTGCGAAAACTCGGCATCCCCGAGGACAGTTCCCAGGACTTCGTCAGGCGGTGGCAGGACCTCATCAAGGAGGCAATGCCCAGGGTGCGACTTTTTCCGGGGATGCGGGAGGTCCTTGAAACGCTTCAAGAAGCGGGTATCCCCATGGCAATTGTCACAGCCAAAGTGCGCTCAGAGATGAGTTACCAGTTCGACCACCTGGGGCTCAATCACTTCTTTAGGGTCATCATCTGCGCCGAGGACGCTCCCCGCCCAAAACCGTATCCGGATCCTCTGCTTTTGGCCTGCAAGAAGCTCTCTGTTGCCCCTCAAGAAGCGCTCTTTCTTGGAGATAGCGTGTACGATATCACTGCGGCTCGCCTTGCAGGAGTACCCTTTGCTTTGGCCCTCTGGGGAGCGCTGGAGCGTGAACGGGTGCTTGGTATGCACCCCGATTTCGTCCTCTCCTCCCCCAGGGATCTTCTCAAGATTCTCCGGAAGGGTCTCCGGGAGAGAGCGAAAGCATTGCTCTGAGGCTTAAGGCGTTCTCGAACATCGGGATGTTGTTGAAAAGACAGAAGGCGTCTTTTGAGGATGCTTTGAGGAGCTTCGCCAGGAAGCGAAGCTCCTCATCGCTGTAGCGATACCGGTAGGACCCTTTACCGTGCAGGCGGAAGTACACGACCTTCCCCCACTGGGGGGAATCCTCGAAGGGGTCCACAACGTGGACGAGATCGAGTTCCTGGCAGAGGGCGCGGATGTCCTCTTTTCGCCACTCCCCCCGGGGTTCCCAGGCAAGGAGCATCTCCTCCCGGGGGAAACGCTCAAAGAACCGGACCAGGTTCCTCCGGTGTTCCGGAGTTGGGGTGAACGAAGGAGGACACTGGAAGACGATCACCTTAGCCTGCAGAGCCATCGCCTCTTCAAAGGTGAAGCGAGCACACGCCGCCACCTCTTCGGTGTCCTGGAAGAATCCCAGCTTTTCGGGACGAAAACCTGAGGGAAGCCGGGTGCGCCGGTAGGTGGGAGAAGATGCCGGATGGGTGATGCCCTGGAAAGCTTTCATGGTGAACGCGAAAGACGGCGGGGCCTCCTTTTGAAGGCGGGTGAGGCTTTCCGGAGGAACGAGGTTGTAAAAGGTTTTCTGGACTTCCACCACGTCGAGATACCGGAAAAGCTCAACCCGTTTCCTCGGAAAACCACAGACACCAACGCGAATCATGGGCAAAGCAGAATAGCCGATGAGACCTTGCGTTCCCCCAGAAGGTCTGAAGGAAGGTTCAGGATTTTCCCCTCAAGGTAGAAGGTCGTTGACCCCCCACCGTCGAGATTCAGGGCAGATCTCATTCGGTACGTCTTCAGCTCCTCAACGAGCTCCTCAATCGTCATCCCCACACTGTGGCCCGGTCGCCTCCCATCGACGATGAGAAAGAGCACGCGTCCGTCCTCAAGGCTTCCCACTACCGTGCGGGGGTGTCGTTTGGCCACGATATCAGGATTGAAATCTCCAAAAGGCCCGGGTTGCCCTTCGAAGAAAAGGAGTGGACCTCCACTCACGGCATACCGGACTCTCCGCCACTCCTCAAGCTGTTCTGGTGAAGAAAAGAGGGTCATCCGCACCCGCATGCGGTCACCGGGTCGAAAGGTTTCACGAAGCCTCTGCGCTCCCTGGCCCCGGCCAAGGAGGATGAAACCATCCCGGGGGATAGGGGTTTTCCCTTTCCCATCAAGGCGGATTTCCTGCACCACACCACCTCGAACGATGACCTCAACCCCCTCCTGGGGAGGGGTCTCATTACCGAAGAAAAAGTCGTAGAAGGTTACTTCGTTCCCGTTGTTCAGGCGGTTGATGCCCTGAACCGCTACCTCGCCTCTCTCCCCAATGGCCCTGCACTCAAGACGAGTCTCTCCAATCACGAGATGATTCTCCGTGGTGAACCCCGCCGAGTACCATCCTTTCTGGGGTTCAGAGAGCACGCGCCCGTCGATCATGAGCAGTCCTATGGGGTCGCCGTTTTCAGCAAAGAAACTCGCGTTCACGGCAAAGAGGGCCCCATGGCGCCGGGCAATGTCGCTCGTTTTTTCCCGGTCCATCACTTGGTCCTTCGCCAGGGCAACCCGGAGGCGAAATGGCGCATCACGCGGGTCAAAGATGAGAGCCAGGGTAAAGAACGGACCGGGAGGAAGAGCCTCCTCCTTTCCAGTTCTCCCCATGGCCACGGGATACGAGGGAAAACCCTGCTTCTCTAAGCGAGCCCGAAAAGCGGCAAGTTCTTCCTTGTTATACGGCCCAACCCGAACCTTGAAGAGCCCCCCTTCCTCGACGACACTCGCGGAATATCCGAGTTCCTTGAGCCACCCAGCCACCCTTTGAGCCCGCTCTTTCTCCCCGTAAGCACCAACCTGCAGGAGAAACATCTCACCGGAAACCCCCAAAGAGGAGCCTACCGGTTGTCCGGGAGTCTGCTGAGAGAGCGGAGAAAATCCCCACTTCTTCACCACGAGTTCAAGGTTAGGATGGATGCTTTTGCGGCGCTCAAAGCGGATATCCCCCCGGGCGTATTTCTTCAGGGTTTCCTTTATGATGGTGAATTCCTGAGCACTCAGGACCCTTTTTGGGAAGACCTTACCGGAAATATCTCCCCGGATGAGGGGGGGTTCTAAAGACGCCGCCAGAAAAAGCCAGCGCCGGTCTTCATCGCCGAGATCCCCAACGTCTTGAAAAACCACACTCTTGGTATCTACAAAGGACAGAAGGTCGTCGTAGGAGAGCGCCTGGAGAATGGTCTTCACCGCCTCAAGACGCACAACCGGATCGGCCGACTTCTTCCCTGGAGGAAGTGAGAGCGAAGTCCCAAGAATACCATTCAGGGACTTCAGGAAATCCCCCCAGGCAACCGGGGCGAACTGAGCAAAAGCCACAGAGACCAGAAGCTCCAGAACCAGGAGAACGACAAGGAGCCCTAAGGGGGTTTTCCAGGTTTTCTTTTGCAAAGGGGCATCACCTCAGGATGTGGTCGCTTGAGCTTTGATATGCCGATTCCTCAGCTCTTCCATGACCTCGGCATACGTCAGCCCTTCGTGTTTCAGCAAGACAAGGAGATGGTACAGGAGGTCGGCCACCTCATACCGGAGGTGGTCCCTCCGGGTTTCTTCTCCCTCAAAGGCGGCAAGGAGGACCTCAGTGGCCTCTTCGGTGACTTTCCGGAGAATCTTCTCCTTCCCCTCGGCAAGGAGCCTTGCCGTGTACGAGGAGGGAGAGGGGCGCTCTGCCCGCTCCTCAATAATCAAGAACAGATCCCCCAGGAAGGCAAGAAGCGGCGAAGCGGGGCAGGACGCCCGGGGCTCTGAAATCTCTGTCCCCTCAACCATCCGGTGAAAACACGAGAAAAACCCCGTATGACAGGCCACGCCTTCCTGCCGCACCTGGACGAGGAGGCAATCCCGGTCACAGTCCACATAGACCCGCTCAACGTGCTGCACGTGGCCGCTTGTTTCCCCCTTGTGCCAGAGGGTTTTCCGGCTCCGGCTGTAGAACCAGGTGGTCCGTGTCTCTAAGGTTTTCCGGAGGGCCTCCTCGTTCATGTAGGCCACCATGAGGACTTTCCCCGTGACCGCATCCTGGACTACCGCAGGGATAAGACCATGTTCGTCGAAGCGGAGCTCTTCAAAAAGGCCCATTTACTCCTCCATCCTCACGGGGATACCGCGTTTCCGCAGGAAAGCCTTGGCCTCAGGAATGGTGTAATGACGGTAATGGAAAATCGAAGCCACAAGCGCTGCGTCGGCCTTGCCTTCCTGGAGCACTGCAGCGAGATGCTCAAGTTTTCCCGCCCCTCCAGAGGCGATAACGGGGATTTTCACCTTCTCGGCGATTTTCCGCGTGAGACTGATGTCGTACCCCGATTGTGTGCCGTCAGTGTCCATGCTGGTCAAGAGGATTTCCCCTGCGCCCAGCCGTTCCACCTGCTGCGCCCAAGCAACGGCGTCCTTCCCCGTGGGGGTCCTCCCTCCGTTGATGAAGACCTCCCAGTAGCTCCGGGAAGTAATCCGGTCCCAGGTTCGCTTCACGTCAATCGCCACCACCACACACTGGCTCCCAAAGCGCTCGGCAAGCTCGGTGATGAGGTTGGGATTCAGAACCGCCTGGGTATTAATGGAAACCTTGTCCGCTCCTGCTCTCAGGAGCTTGCTCACGTGTTCGACGCTTCCAATACCTCCCCCCACGGTGAAAGGAATGGTGAGCACCTCGGCGACCTTTTCCGCCACGTGAATCATGATCTCGCGCTGCTCATAGGACGCCGTGATGTCGAGGAAAACCAGCTCATCTGCTCCCTCTTCCTCATAGCGCTTGGCCAACTCCACCGGATCGCCCACATCCCTGAGGTTCTCAAAGTGGACCCCCTTGACCACCCGACCCTCTTTCACGTCAAGACAGGGAATAATCCGCTTGGCTAACATTGCCCTCCTCCTACACGCTCAAGGATTTCCCGAAAACTCATCCGACCTGTATAGAGCACCTTCCCCAGAATAACCCCGGAAACTCCAGGGATGGTCCGAAGAAGGAGAATGTCCTCTATCCCCCGCACACCTCCGGCAACAATCACCGGCACCCCACTGTCTCCAATGAACCTCCGAATGTTTTCGCCGTCCACGCCCTCAAGCGTTCCATCCCGGGTCACATCGGTCAGAATGAAACGGGTGACACCTCTTTCGTGGAGTTCCCGGGCAAGATCGGAAGCCCGCAAAGATGTCTCCTCCGTCCATCCCGAAACCGCAAGTACTCCATCCCGCACATCCAGGCTCACGGTGAGGCGCTCGCCCCCCACTTTGAGCATCTCCGCAAATGTTTCCGGGTCCTTCACTACGACACTGCCCACCACGGGGAAGGCTACCCCAAGGTCGAGATAGCAGCGCAGGACCTCAAGCGTTCTGATTCCTCCACCCACCTGGACGGGAATGCGCACGCTCCTCACGATGCTTGCCACACTCGGGAGGTTCCGGGGCTCTCCGGCTCTTGCCCCCTCAAGGTCCACCACGTGGAGCATCGGCGCTCCCTCATCCTCAAGCTGCTTCGCCACTCTGAGGGGATCATCGTGGTAGACCTCAAGGCGCTGGTAGTCTCCCTGGGTGAGACGAACTACCCGCCCGGCGAAGAGGTCAATCGCTGGAATGAGAAGCATTGCTATCGATACTCCTCACCCAGTTCTCAAGGAACTTCATACCCCAGGTGGCACTCTTTTCGGGATGGAACTGCACACCCCAGAGGCTGCCGACATTCACCACCACCGGGATGGTCACGTTATAGTTGCAGATACCTACCACACAGGACTCGTCTTCAGGAAGGACGTAAAAGGAATGGGCGAAATAGAAAAAGCGCCCCTGGGGGATGTTCTCGATGAGCGGCACCTGCCGCTTGAAGTAAATCCGGTTCCAGCCCATGTGGGGAACTTTCGTCGTTGGGGGGAGCTTTCGCACCTCTCCAGGGATCAGGGCAAGACCCTTCTTTTTGGGAGCCTCCTGACTCCGTTCAAAGAGGAGCTGTAACCCAAGGCAGATACCGAGAATGGGTTTCCCGTCGTCGAACATCCGGCGAAGAACGGGCACAATCTGGTTCTTCTCCATATTGTCCATGGCTTCCCCAAAAGACCCCACACCGGGAAGAATAACGGCTTCCGCAGCTTCAAGGCGTTCGGGATCGCCGGTGACCTCAACGGTTTTCCCCAAACGTTCCAGGGCCTTGGCGATGCTGCGGAGATTGCCAATCCCGTAATCCACAATGGCGATCATAACCACCCTCTCCTACAGAATTCCTTTGGTCGACGGAAGGACATCTCCCCGGACCTGCACTGCCTCATAGAGCGCCCGGCCAGTAGCTTTAAAGAGCGCTTCAAAAGCATGGTGCGCATTCTTTCCCCACCATATTTTAGCATGGAGGGTGAAACGCGCAAAGGAGGTGAAGGACCGGAAGAACTCCTCAAGAAGGACGACCTCAAAATCCCCTACCTTCGGCCCCAGAGATGAAGGAACGTCGTAAACGAGATAGGGACGCCCGCTGAGGTCCACCACAGCCATCCCCAGGGCCTCGTCCATCGGGACGAAAGCCGAACCAAAGCGCTGAAGACCTTTTTTATCCGCAAGGCACTGGTGCAGTGCCTCCCCAAGGACTATCCCCACATCCTCCACGATATGGTGGTCGTCGACACGTTCCTGGTCTCCCTCGGCCCGAAGAACGAGATCCCACCCTGCGTGAAACGCCAGAGCCTCAAGGAGATGCGGGAAGAACGGGACATTGAGCACAATGTCAATCTGTCGCGCACCATCGATGTTCACAAAGACCTCAACCTCGGTCTCCTTTGTCGTCCGCCGGAGTTGCGCCTCGCGAGCCAGCTCCATCACCCCTCTTTTAATTCTACAAAAAGCTTTCCCATCCGTCGAGGGGAAGACAAAGACGCTACCCTACCCTCGAGAAAGCCCGAAAACCGCCACCCAAACACCAGGAGGAAATTTCGGAGAGAGTCTTTCCCCCTCCCCCCTCCCTGTGCTAAACTCAAAAGGGAGAACATGAATGGGGGTATCGATGCATGGCCAGAGATATTAACTACTTTTTTGGCATCGGAAACCTCACCAAGGATCCTGAACTCCGGTACACCCCTCAGGGGACACCAGTCTGCCGCTTCCGGATGGCCATGAATCGGCGGTACCAGGGGAAGAGTGGCCCGGTTGAAGAGGTCACCTACATCACGGTCGCTGCCTGGTCCAAACTCGCTGAACTCTGTGCCCGTTACCTCCACAAGGGGAGTAGAGTCGCGGTTGTGGGCGCCCTCCGTTCCAGCTCCTGGGAAGACCGAAATGGCGGGAAACGCACTTCCTACGAAATCCGAGCTGAAAACATCCAGTTCCTCAGTGCTCCCCGGGGCGTAGCCTCAAGCGACCAGGACATCATCGATTTCTCACAGGACATCGATGTAGAGCGCTTTGGTACCTTCTCTGACGAAGAGAGTGGAGAACCCTTGGGGGACCTTGAAGACATCCCACTTGAGGGCAATGAAGAAACTGCTGACGATATCCCTCCTTTTTAGTGCTCTGGTCCTCTTTGCCCTTGGAGCTCTGGGCGAAGCCCAGGTGGTCATCACCGTTAACGGGGAGCGTATTCAGAGCGAAGCCCGAGTTGTCTCCCGGGATGGCACGCTGTACGTCGCTGTTGAGGACCTCTTCCGGGATATCGGGGGAATCGCTTACTACTCCCCCATCATGAACAAAGCAAACCTGAAATTCGGCAAAATCTCCTGGGTGCTTTCCCTGGACAAGGGTGTCGCGATTGCCGACGGTCGAGAAGTTCCCTTAGAAGGAAAAGTTTTTGTGGAGAACAACAAACTCTACCTTTCCCTCCCTTTCCTTGCCGAGCTCTTTGGCTTTCGCATCCCCACAAGAGCGCAAGAGACTCCTACCCCTGAGACTCCTCAGCTCGCTCCATCTCCCAGGGCTGGGGCACCGGTTCTTTCGGGTGTTCGCTTTTCCTCGTACAACGAGGAAATGCGTACCCGGATCACCTTTGACTTCCAGGGTGGTGTTCCTCCCTTCACCTCTCAGATTGACCGGGAGAGGAACACCGTAACCATTCTCTTCCGCAACTGCAGTCTCGGGAACGTCACCTCTCCCGTTGTCGTCAACGACCCAAGGGTGGGAACCATAACGCTTGAGGAGAAGAATGGGCAGGTCGAGGCCAACATCGCTTTCCGGGGAACCATTCAGGTTCGGGAGGGAAAGCTCGATGGGGGAAATCCCCGGGCATACTTTGACCTGATAAGCCTTGTGGAGGTCACCGAGGAGGTTCCTCCCTCTCCGGGAGCACCCCCTTCTCCGAGGCCTTCTCCTCCACCACGTCCATCCCCCACACCCGCGCTCTCTCCCACACCTAGTCCCTCTTTCGAGGTCATCAACCGCAACGTCGTGGTGCTCGATCCAGGACACGGAGGGAATGACCCCGGATGTGCCCACAACGGGTACCAGGAGAAAACCATCGTCCTTGAAATCGCGAAAAGAGTGCGGGATATCCTCAGGACCCGGGGATATGAAGTGTACATGACCCGGGAGGACGATACCTATCCCACTCTTGATGACCGGTACCACCTGGCCAACAGCAAAAACCCCTTTGCTTTTGTGAGCATCCACTGCAATGCCTCACCAAACCCAAAAGCAAGTGGTATCGAGGTCTTTGTGGGAGGGACGAAGCCCCGGGGCGAAGGAGCACTCGATGTGGCCCAGCGGGAAAATGCCGCCTTCCTCGCCGAGCAGAAAGCCCCTTCCGGAAGCCTCGAGAAACTCAACTCCATCTATACCTCGGCCTACTACCTGAAAAGCCGGGAAGCAAGCGCCAAACTCGGAGACCTTGTGGTGCAGCGCGTTGCCAACCAGACTGGCCTTGCCGCCCGGGGAGTGAAGGAAGCGCCTCTTGTAGTTCTCGGCCACATGTTCTATCCGGCGTGCCTCGTGGAGGTTGGGTTTTTGAGTAATCCCAGTGAAGCGACGAAGCTCGCTTCACCTTCCTTCCAGGATCGTATCGCCCGGGGGATTGCCGATGCCATAGAGGCCTTTGCGAAAAGTCCCGAGCTTGCCAAGCTCCTTGGAGGATAGAAAACCATGGAGGAGTGGAAATACAGGACAAAGAAAAAGAAACGGAAAAAGCGGACGTTCTCCTGGCAAGCGCTTCTCTACATCCTGCTTGGGGTGCTCCTCTTTTTCGGCGTGGTGTATGGAAGTGAGGTGCTTTTGCGCCTCTTCCGCCAGCCTCCCTCCGAAACCCCCCGTCCCACCGGGGCTCTTCTTCCTCGTGTAGAGGAGATGGAGGTTGTGGTGTACTTTGCCAATGCTGATTTCACCGCTTTAGTGGGGGAAAAGAGACGGATCGCGAGGGATGAACGGTGGATGGAACGGGTGATCGGGGAGCTCCTGAAGGGTCCGGAAAACAAAGACCTCTTCAATGCCCTGCCCCCTGGAACCCGCCTCAACGCTGTCTTCGTGGAAGGGAGGACAGCTTATGTTGACCTCAGCACCGAGATGGTGAAAAACCAGTCAGGGGGAACGTCGCAGGAATTCCTGAGCGTGTACGCCATTGTGGACACCCTGACCGCCTTTCCCGAGATCGAAGCAGTGAAAATCCTCATTGACGGGAAAGAAACCAAAACCCTCTGCGGTCACATCGACATTTCTGCGCCTTTACGAAGGGACGAGCGCATCATTGCAAAAGTTCAGTAGTTTTCAGGAACTTGGACAGTACCTGAAGGGGAGGACATCCATGCGGAGCGATGGGCGGCGACCAGATGAACTCCGGCCGATCAGCATTGTGCGAAACTACCTGAAGTACGCCGAAGGGTCTGTGTTCATCGAAGCGGGAAATAACCGTATTGTGTGCGCCATATCCATCGAAGACCGGGTACCCCAATTCCTCCGCAATACGGGCCAGGGCTGGATCACCGCCGAGTATGCTATGCTTCCCCGTGCCACGACAACCCGGAACATCCGGGATGCCGTGAAAGGGCAAATCGGCGGGCGGACCCACGAAATCCAGCGTCTCATCGGAAGGGCTCTGCGCTCGGTGGTGAACCTCGAAAAGCTTGGAGAGCGAACCATCCTTGTGGACTGCGACGTCATTCAGGCCGATGGAGGGACGCGGACACTGGCCACAACCGGCGCCTTCATAGCCCTTGTGGATGCCCTGTGGAACCTCCTCGACCAGGGAATGCTCCAGGAACGGGGTATCGTGCGGGACTATCTTGCTGCGGTGAGCGTGGGCATCGTGAACGGCGAGATGCTCCTTGACCTGAACTTCGAAGAAGATTCCGTTGCCCAGGTCGACATGAATATTGTGATGACCGGAAGTGGAAAACTCGTGGAGGTTCAGGGAACAGCTGAAAAAGAGCCCTTCTCCCGGGAGACCCTGAATGCCCTCCTTGACCTTGCCCAGAGGGGCATCCAGGAAATCCTGGCCCTCGAGCGGAAACTCCTTGAGCGGGGCCTCCCATGAGACCCACGGTGTACGTTGTCACGAAAAACGCAGGAAAACTCGTCGAGATACAGGACATTCTCGGACCCTTCGGCATCGAAGCAAAGAGCATCTACGACGTTGCCGATATCGGTGACGTTGCAGAAACCGGGGAAACATACCTGGCGAACGCCCTCCTCAAAGCCCGGACAGGGTTTGAAACAACGGGGCTTCTCTCGGTCGGAGAAGATTCGGGGCTTGAAGTCGATGCCTTAGGAGGGCTTCCCGGGGTGTCTTCTGCCCGTTTTGGAGGGCCCGGGCTTTCTCAGCGTGAGCGCATCGAGCTTCTCTTGCAAAAGCTCCGGGACGTTCCTCGCGCACAGCGTACCGCCCGTTTCGTGTGCGTTGTCGCCCTGGTGTGGCCGGGGGGAGAAAAAGTCTTTGAGGGAACCTGCGAGGGCTTCATCGCCGAGGAACCCCGGGGAGACCAGGGATTCGGGTACGACCCGGTTTTCGTCTTCCCACCCTTTGAGAAGACCTTCGCTGAACTCGGCCCGGAGGTCAAAAACCGCGTGAGCCACCGGGCCCAGGCCTTCAGGAAACTCGCACAGTTCCTCCGGGAGAAAACTCCGGCGTAAATCTCACAAGGAGTAACACCACTGGGGGATGCCCGCATTTCTCTGGAAATCGTCTTGTGGTACAATCGTTATGATAAACCTTGCACTTCTTGGGGGGATGAAAGTGCCGGGGGTGCTGGAGAAAATTGCCCATTACGAGCAACTCCTCAACGGCATATGGTCCTCGTCCACCAAGTACCTCGGGGCCTTTTCCGTGAAGCTCCTGGTAGAACGGGTTGTGTTTGACGTTGCCGCAGAGTACCGGGAGATCGAGCTCCTGAAATGGGACGAGGAGGGAATATCGTGTCAGGAACTCGCAGAAGCCCTGAGAGACAGACCCGATTTCCCCATTGACGACATGTTCACACAGTTCATCACCAAGTACGTGGAGATCCTTGCGAAACTCGTGGGGAGTGAAAAGGCAGAAAAGATTCTCGAGAAGATCAAGGGCGAGCTCGGCAAGGGGGCACAGGATCATGGAGAGGCTCCGGACAGGCATTGAGAACCTTGATAGCATCCTCCACGGGGGAATACCCCTGTACTCGCTGAACATTGTCTCGGGAACCCCGGGGAGCGGGAAGACCATTCTGGTGCAGCATATCGTCTTCAACAACGCCAGGAATGGTCTCCGGTGTGTGTACATGACCACCGTATCGGAATCCCAGCTGAAACTGGTACGGCATCTCCAGGAATTCCAGTTTTTCTCGGACGATTTGATTGGCGAGAGATTCATCTACGACGACCTGGGAGCAGTCATGCGCAGGGAAGGGTCCACAAAGGTTCTCGAGCACATCATGGAGATGGTGAAAAAGCACCGGCCTGACATCCTCGTGATCGACAGCTTCAAGGCCATACGGGACATGTTCAGCGATGAGAAAGCCTTCAAAACCTTCGTTTTTGACCTTGCAGCATCGCTCTCGGTATGGGAGGTCACCGTCTTCCTCGTGGGTGAGTACAGGGAAGAAGAAACCAACCTGCTCAGCGAGTTTGCTATTGCCGACGGCATCTTTTACCTCTATGGACAGGAGGAAAAGCGATTCCAGAAAAGGTACCTGCGCATCCTCAAACTGCGGGGCACGGACTTCGAGCGGGGAGAGCACCTCTTCGAAATCACACCGGCGGGCATCGTGGTCTACCCGAGGACGAAGCCGGAGACGGAAAAGCTCACCCACACCACGGCGTGGGAGAAGAAGACCTTTGGCATACCAGACCTTGATGAGATGCTGGATGGCGGGCTGCGGCAAGGCACGGTGACCCTTATTTCTGGAGGCACAGGAACGGGTAAGACCACCTTCGCCCTCAAATTCCTCCTTGAGGGAGCCGCAAACGGTGAAAAGGGGCTCTTCGTCTCTTTTGAGGAATCTCCTGACCAGCTCATGCACAACGCCCTGCAGCTTGGCTGGGACCTGGGCAGATACGTGCAGGAGGGCATGATTACCCTGCAGTTCGTCTCTCCCATAGAGCTGGACGTGGATAAGCACATCCTCGCCCTCATGGAAACCATACGAAAGGGCAACATCGAACGGCTGGTGGTGGACAGCATTTCTTCCTTCGAGAGCAGTGTCGTCGACCTGCAGAAGTACAAGGACTACCTGTGGGCACTAACACAGACGCTGAAAACACAGGGTGTCACAAGCATCTTCACAGTTCTTGCGGAAGACCCCTTCGCTCCAGTGGTTGTGACGAAGACTCAGACATCCCTCCTTGCCGACAACATTATTATCCTGAGGTATGTGGAGAAAAACTCGGCAATCAGAAAAGCCATGAGCATCCTCAAAGCCCGTGGAACCCGCCACAGCAGGGACCTCCGGGAGTACGAAATCACCCCCGGTGGGATTGAGATTCTGGGGAAACTCGACGTGGTGGACATGTTACGGTGAGCACCATGTCTGCAAATATCTTACTGAGCATACCGCTGAAGTACTGGCAGGACTTTCAGGATTCCCTTGCAAAGATCAGCAACACAAACATCTACGTATTCGATATTAACGGCAAGCCGTTCTCTGCTTTCAGCCAGGACGTGGCAACGTGCCAGAGCGTCAATAAGAACCGAATCATCCAGGATGCAGAATGCCTGCAATTCTACCAGGGAGCATTCGAAGTCGTGCAGCAGGAGAAAGAGGGGAAGACCTTCACATGCCCCTATGGCTGCAACCTCTACATCTGTGCGCTTGGTTCCCGCATCCAGAGAATTGGCTACGTTGCAGTTCACCTTTCTGTATCAAGTATCAGCAGTGATGCCGAAGGCCAGAGACACTACCTCATCCAGAGGGCTCGCCGCGTGTGTCAGACTGTTGAGAGGTTCTGAAGGCAGTCATCGAGAAAACGGTTCTGGGATTGCAGAGGCTTGAGTTCAACAGTATCTACGAAATCAGCAATCTCCTGACGTCCACGGTTGAGCTCCAAAAAGTCGCAGAGTTCATCACCAACTCGCTCGTCATCCTGTACAACGTCGACATGGTCGCCCTGGGCCTTCACGAGAACGGCAGGATCAGGGTCATCCAGGCCACGGGTGAGTACAGGGATACCCTTGTGGGGCGGGAATGGCCCGTGGAAGAGCCGCCGCTGAGCGAGGCATTCCTCCAGGGTGAACCGCTGTCCTTCGAAACGGAGAAGCTGAAGCTCCTGAGCGGAAACGGTTTACCGAAGAAAACCTCCGCAAGCAGAATCGTCATATACCCCCTCTACTCCTTCCTGGGCATTGCCGGCCTCCTGCTCATCGTGTACTCCCCCGAGGAAATGACCATCGACCTCAGAAATAGAAGCTTCCAGATCTACGCGAATTTCGCAGCCATAGCCTTAGCCAATGCGAGACTTGTAAGCCAGCTTGAGAGGGAAGCCCAGACGGACTTCCTGACCGGACTCTACAACAAGCGAGTGCTGATGGATATTCTGAGTCATGAACTCGAGCAAAATCGAAGGTACGATAGGCCGCTTTCGGTTCTCTTCATCGACATCGACGACTTCAAGGCGTACAACGACGCCTATGGCCATGTCGCCGGAGACATGGTGCTGAAGAAGGTTGCAGAAATCCTCAAAGCATCGACGCGACAGGCCGATTTTGCGGGACGCTATGGGGGAGAGGAATTCGTTGTCATCCTCCCCGGAACGGCCAAAGAAGATGCCCTTGCAGTCGCCGAGAGAATACGACAAGCTGTGGAACACACCGCCTTTCCATTCTGAACGGTGACCGTAAGCATTGGGGTTGCCACTGCAAATGCAGGCGACTCCGTCGACTCCCTCCTCGACAGAGCCGACCGCTGTCTCTACCGGGCAAAGAGGACAGGCAAAAACCGCACGTGTGCGGATCCCT
>Ga0078972_1003385_pt1 | contig 48008 bp, 47 predicted proteins | sample YelNatPaOPGAMG01_FD_67568 | JGI IMG/M metagenome (GOLD analysis project Ga0078972, IMG submission 67568) | Hot spring thermophilic microbial communities from Obsidian Pool, Yellowstone National Park, USA - OP-RAMG-01 (SPADES assembly) (version 2) | ecosystem: Environmental > Aquatic > Thermal... | reverse complement strand
TTTAATAAATAAAAAATAAATAGTAGAATTTGGTGAGGTTTTTAGTGAATGACTTAAAGAAAAAGTCTATGATATTTATAGTCCTCATAGGAGTGGTAAGCCTATTTTCAGATATGACATACGAGGGCGCTAGATCTATCTCAGGACAATACCTTGAGATCTTAGGGGCAAACGCAGCACTGGTAGGGTTCATTGGCGGACTGGGCGAGCTTTTGGGGTATGCTATAAGATTTTTTTCAGGAAGACTTGCTGATAAAACTAAAAAATATTGGTCGCTAACCATTTTTGGATATCTTGTAAATCTCTTGTCAGTACCTCTTATAGCTCTTTTCCCAAATTGGCAATGGGCAATATTGCCAATGATGTTAGAAAGAATAGGAAAGGGCATCAGAGTGCCACCAAGGGATGCAATGATATCATTCGCTACAAAATCTGTCGGGCGTGGATGGGGTTTTGGGATTCATGAGTTCCTTGATCAATTAGGGGCTGTCAGTGGCCCTATCTTTGTAGCGATAGTTCTATTTATTTTAGGAGAAAATAATTTTAGATATGCCTTCTTTCTTCTTATAATCCCAGCAAGTTGTGCTATCGGAGTATTGTTTTTTTCAAGATTTCTATACCCAGTTCCGTCAAAATTAGAAGTTCAGTTAATCGAGCTCGACTCAAAGGGCCTGCCAAAACTTTTTTGGATATACTCCCTTTGTGTATTAGGCTTCGCAGTGGGATTCTTAGACTTTGTCTTGATAGCCTTTCATCTTGAAAAAACAAAGTTAATAGCCCAACCTATGATACCCATACTTTATGCCTTTGCAATGGGGGTAGATGGTGCAAGCGCTCTTGTATTTGGCAAATTGTTTGATAAAAACGGCTTCATTGCACTTCTATTTGCAATAATAATATCTATATTTGCAAATCCCCTTATATTTCTGAGTAGCTCGATCTACCTAATAATAGTTGGAATGACTTGCTGGGGGATAGGACTTGGTGCGCTTGAGTCTATCATAAGAGCTGCAGTGGCAAATATAGTCCCCATAAATAAAAGAGGCAGCGCATTTGGCATATTTAACACACTGTTAGGCATATTCTGGTTCGTTGGCAGCTTTGCCTGTGGAATTTTGTACGGCATCGCGCCAATATATCTTGTAATCTTCTCGGTAAGTGCACAGATCTTTTCTGTGGGATGCTTTTTGTATTTCAGAAATAGTCTGAGAGTATAATTTTTTGGAATTTAATATCATTTTCAAGAATTTTAGACTATAATTAGATTAGATACAAATTCACTCCTGGAGGTAAAAAATGTTATCTATAGGCTCACAGGCAAAGGACTTTTCTCTAAAGGATCAAAATGATAGTGTAGTATCCCTTGAATCTTTAAAGGGCAAAAACGTACTCTTGTCCTTTCACCCTCTTGCATTTACACCCGTATGCGAAGAACAGATGAAATCACTTGAAGCAAATTTTGAAACTTTCAAATCTTTAAACACGGTTTGTTTGGGAATCAGTGTGGATTCTGTTCCTTGCAAAAAGGCTTGGGCAGATATAATTGGAATAAAAAAAACCCCTCTATTGGCTGATTTTTGGCCACATGGCGGATTAGCTCAGCTTTACGATGTATTTTTGGGTGATTTTGGATTTTCAGGTAGGGTAAACATACTGCTTGACGAATCTCACAAAGTAATATTTAAAAAAGTATATCCAATAAAAGAAGTGCCAGACATTAATGAAATCATAGAATTTCTAAAATCAAGATGAGATGAAAAAATCTGAGCATCAAACTTATCTTTTGCACTTAGCCACAAGTATATAAAGATGATAAAATATAATATAAGTTAATTTAAAATTAATGAGGTGAAAGGTGCAAAAAAGAGTTGAAAGTGGCTTAGTGGCATGTTTTGTAAATGATGGGATTATATATCAGAAAAAGGACATGTTAAGGATTTTATCTGACCTGCTGTTCGTTAGATACGAACAGTATGACTCAAGCGGCTTAAAGAAATCAGGTGAAGGAAGAGTTTTTAGAGTTTATAACAACACTACTAATTCCAGCGTATTAATGAATGGAAGAATCTACCTTAATGTTAATAGCTTTGAATATCTACAAATCCATACAGATCCAAACACAAATACGTCTTATTTTGAATTGTTTACCCCAGATTTTTCGATACGTATTTATCCTCTTGACGCTGAAGATAAAGAGGTTCAATGGCAGATGGATACTATTTCTGACAAAGATTTTTTTGAAGGTGAACAGGAAGAAGATTAATTCAGGTCCTGATTAATAAAAAGGGACGCTTAAGCGTCCCTTTTTATATTAGTCAAAATTCTAATAAATGCCATTCTTTTCCTGTAAAATTTTAAGAGCTTCTTTTAACTGAGGATCCTTTTCAGGATTTTTCCCCATATCTTGCCAATCTTTGGGATCTGGAACAACAATATTAGGCTCTATGCCTATTTTGTTAATATCGTGTCCTGAAGGAGTTAAATATTTTTCAGTCGTTATTATAACTGCGCTATTATCATAGAGAGGTATTACGGATTGAATCAATCCCTTACCAAAAGTTTTTTCGCCAACCAGGGTATAACCATAATCCTTCATTGCTCCAGACAAAATCTCGGCAGCGCTAGCTGAACCTTCATTTACCAGAACTACTACAGGGATATCTAATTTTGAATTTTTATAAGGGGAGTAAACCTTCGTTTGATTACCATTCCTATCTACAGTTATTACTACTGGATTATCTCCTACGAAATATCCTGCAATATCAAGACAGGTCTTTACAGTACCGCCTGGATCGTTTCTAAGATCAAGAACCAAAGCTTTCATCTTTTCTATTTCTGGTAGATATGTTTTAAACTCATCATATGTTTTATCGTTAAAAGTACTTATTCTCAAGTATCCTATCTGATAAGTAAGAGGTCTGAATGAAACGCTCTTAATTTCTATGGTTTCTCTTGTAATGTTAAATTCTTTTAACTCACCATTTCTCTCTACTCCTATTTTTACCTGTGTCCCTGCAGGTCCTCTAATTAATCTTACAACCTGATTTATGTCCATTCCATCCACAGGTTTACCATCTACAGAAACTATTCTATCGTTAGCTTTTATACCAGCTTTATACGCCGGTGTTCCTTCTATTGGGGCTATAACCACTATACTTTTATCTTTGACTCCCATTTCAATGCCTATGCCACTGAACGAACCTTCAAGTTGGTCCTTCATCTGGGCAAAGGATTCGGGATCTACATATCTAGTGTACGGATCGCCTACTGCCTGAACCATACCCCTTATCGCACCTTCAACAAGTTTATTTGGATCTAGGGTGGAGGGCGCTACGTAATAGTTTTCAATAAGATTGTAGACAAACTGCAACATCCCCCAATTGGTACTTCCTGAGGCCATATTGCTTTTTAAGGTAAAACCTGCTGAAAAAGCCACTAGTGCAACCAGAAACAAAATAAAACCATACTTAATCCTTTTGCCCATAATATCTCCTTTCAAAAATTAAAAACATAATGAAAATTATATCATTTAAGGTTGTTCTATGGCTTTAGAATTTTCGAAACAGATTCCTTTACGTCATCCACACTGATTAAATTTATGCATTTTTTGTTATAAGGACACGAATAAAGCGAACAGGGTGCACAGTTAGCAGTAGTCCTTAATATGATAGAGTTTTTACCTAGTGGACCACACAGATTTGGGTTGGTAGAGCCGTAAAGTCCTACAACAGGAATATCTTGAAATGATGCAAGGTGCAACGGTCCAGAATCGTTTCCCACAGTTAATGCTGAAAGTTTAAGAAGTGCAGCAGTTTCTTCAATGCCAAAGTCAAAAGGCATTGAAATTGCATTTTTCGTTGCGTTTGAAATTCTTTCCAAGACTTCTTTGTCTTGACTGGTTCCAATTAAAACAGATTTATAACCAAAGCTTTTGAACAAAAAGTCTATTATTTGAACATAATTTTTTTCAGACCAATTTTTAAGTTCATATCCGGATGAAGCTACTATTGCTACAAATTTTTCAATATTCTTTTCTTTCAGAAATATTTTTGGTCTTTTGAAATCAATTTCAAATAAATTGATTTCGTAAATTAATTCAGGTTTTATATTTAGTGGTTCTAAAAGCCTTAAATGGTGAAGAGCATTGTGTTCTTTTCTTCTTAGTGAATCATCGGCTTTGAAAGTTGAAAAAATCTGTTTCATAGAAAAGCTTTGAAATATTCTAACTCCAGAAAATTTAGTTAGCGTTGTTATTAGAAAATGTCTCTGAAGATCGAATATTAAGTCGAACTTTTCTTTTCTATAATTTTTAAAAAAATAAAACAAATCGTTTGGAATCCTTTGGATCTTATATTCTTCATAATAAATTATGTCGTCAATATTTTTAGATCTTAAAACCAATGGCTTTGTATAATTCCTAAGGTTTCCAATAAAATATATTTCAGCATCTGTAAAGTTTTTTCTGATATTGGAGAAAAGAGGAAAAGAAAACAAAAGATCGCCTAATCCTGGATTACCCACTATAACTCCTATTTTTTTTATGCTGTTGATGTTAATATTTTTCAATTCGTTCTTTCAAAATCCTTTCAACCTCTATTAAATCGTCAATGGTATCTACACTTTTTGTACTAAAAGGGATCAGGTTCATTCGAATAGAAAAACCATTTTCAAGAACCCTAAGTTGTTCTAAAGATTCAGCTTTTTCCAAGGGAGTAGGTGTTAAGCTAGCAAATTTTAAAAGAAAATCTCTTTTATACGCATAAAAACCTAGATGTTTGTATCTTGATACGCCAACACCATCCCTGTCAAAGGGTATGGCAAATCTTGAAAAATATAAAGCATCCCTATTGGTTTTGCATACTACTTTCACTACTGCAGGATCAGATTCTTCTTCGGGCTTAATAGGTGTCATTAAAGAAGTCATATTTACTTCCCTATCTAAAAATGGTTCTATAAGTGCTTCGATTATAGCGTCATTTACCATTGGTTCGTCGCCCTGAATGTTAACTACTATTTCATAGTCAGTCAACATTCTTGCAACTTCAGCTACTCTGTCTGTACCGCTTGTACATGATTTTGATGTCAAAATGGCTTCAGCTCCAAAGGTAGATGCGATTTCAATTAAAACTTCTGAATCAGTAGCAATAATTAAATTAGATAACAGTTTGCTTTTAGATGCTCCTTCGTATACCCACTGGATCATTGGTTTGTTTAAGATCCTTATTAAAGGTTTTTCCGGTAACCTTGTAGATCCTAATCTTGAAGGAATTACTCCTAAAATTTTACCCAACATTCTCACCTTCTGAAAAAATTTCAGCTTCAATTGATAGTGCATATAGTGAAAAATTTACGTTTTTTAAAAAATTAAACTTTACTATATCCTTTTCTGTGGTTAAAAAAACATCAACATTAAGCGCTTTTGATTTAGTATATAATTTTAATAAGTCTTGCTGGTTATATCTTATATGATCTGGAAATGACATAGAACCCACTACATTTATTCCTAAATTTTTACACGTCAGAAAAAAACTATCAGGATTTCCAATGCCGCAAAAGGCAAAGACTCTTTTACCATTTAAAATGTTTAAATTATATTCTTTGTATAATGACGCATCTGTAAGTTTTTTAGGAATATATCTCATCAGTAATATTTTAGAATTAGGATTTATGCTTTTTACTTCCTCTATCAATTTAAGCAAATTTTTGTTTTCTATAAGATCAAATCTAGATATTACTACTACATTAGCTCTAGCTATAGACTCCTTTGGCTCCCTTAAAAAACCTCTTGGAAATATATAACCTAGTCCCCATGGATCAATTGCATCAATAGTTACAATGTCTAAATCCTTCTTTATACTCCAGTATTGAAAGGAATCGTCTAATATTACAAGATCACAATTGTATTCACTTTGAAGAAACTCTATTGCTCTTTCTTTAATTTTATCTACAATAACTATCGCGTTTGTTAACTTTTTTGCAACTAGATACGCTTCATCTCCAGCAACGTAAGGGGTAGATAAAATATTTTCGCCATTACTTACTATTAATGTGCCTCTTGCCTTTCCAGCATAACCTCTAAAAACTATTCCTACTCGTATATTTTTTTCTAGATTCTTCTTTGCAAACCAGATTACCAAAGGTGTCTTCCCTGTTCCTCCAAGAACTATATTTCCAATTCCGACAACTTTCAAATCAAATTTTTTCTTTGGTAGTTTCAAAATCTTATCTCTTCTTTTTAAAACAATAGCCTTATAAATATAACTTAGAAAAGAAAGAAAAGATAAAAATATTTTATTTTTTTTACTTTTAACACAATTAATCCAATAAGAGGAAATTTTTTCATACAAATACATTGAATTCGTCTTTCAAGAGATTATAAGTTCTATTGAGAGAACCTGATGCATATTCAAATTTTTTTCTTGCCACCTTGCCCTCTTCAAACCAGTTGTTATCTTTAAGTAGGTAAATTACTATATCATAAAATTGATCTAGATTTTCAATTACGTAAGCACCTTTATATTTGTTGTTTGAACTTTCTTTATCTTCACTTAATAACGAATCTGCCATAAATGACTGTCTTTGGTAATATTTTCCAAAAAGCACAGGTCTTGCACATATTGCAGGTTCAAACAAATTATGCCCGCCAATTTTTTCAAGTGTGCCTCCTACGAATCCGATCTTGCCAAGAGCATAAATGCTAGAAAGTTCACCCATTGTATCTATTAAGATAATTGGTTTAGGACTCTTATTTCTCTTTTTTATAAAATCCTTATCCCTTGACCATAGTAGAAAATCAATATTAACCTTTTCTAATTCAGATATTATTTCATTTAATCTCGAGAGGTGTCTTGGGGCAATTGCAATTGAAATATTTTTATTAAACTTAAAATATAAGTTAATCAAAATGGATTCCTCTCCTTTATGAGTGCTTCCTGCTACCAGATCGAATATACTCTCTTCTGAATAAAAGCGATCAGAATTTTGATATGCTTTGATATCTCCAATAATAAAAACCTTGCTTTCATTTATTCCATATTCAATTAGATTATCCTTATCTTCCTTAGTTTTTGCAAAAAATGCAGTAACTCTTTCGAACATATATTTAAATAAAAAGTCAAATTTTTTGTATTTATAAAGGGCTTTTTTGCTAAACCTGGTGCTTATATGGAATACCTTTCCATTTTCAGAAAAAATATTTATTAGGTTTGGCCAGTATTCTGCTTCAACAATAATCATATTTGGTACATCAAGTATTTTGCAAAGCTTCGAAATTAGCCAGCTAAAATCAAAGGGGGATATTCTAACGTTTATATATGGATATTTTTCTTTAACTAAATTAAGTGCAGAATAATTTGTAACTGTGAGGAAAATTGGGTAATTTTCATATTCTTCTCTTACTTTATTAATAAGGTTTATAGCGCCTAATACCTCTCCTACAGAAGCTGCGTGGATCCATAATCCTTTAAATGAACTTTTTTTTTGTTGTTCTTTAAAGTTCATTAATACTTCTTCATCGAAAGATACTTTGAATCTATATTCAATTGTCTTTCGGTAACCAAGATCAAAAATAGACCTTAAAATCACGTATATTGAAGCAATGGATAAAACAAAATCGTATATTGTTGTACGAAATTTCATAATGACGCAAAGATATTTTCTTTTGTTTGAAGTTCAAACAACATCCTGTACTTGCCATTTTTTTTGTTCATCAGTTCATTATGAGTACCCTCTTCAACTATCTTTCCATTCTCCAAATATAATATCTTGTCAGCAAATATTATTGTAGAAAGTCTATGCGCTACTATTATGGTTGTTCTTCCCTTCAAAACCTTTTTCAAAGCCTCTTGAAACTGAGACTCAGAAGAGGCATCAAGATTGGATGTAGCCTCATCTAACAAAAATATCTTGGGATTCTTTATTACTGCACGAGCAATAGAAATCCTTTGCCTTTCTCCACCAGAGAATCTTACTCCTCTTTCTCCAAGTATTGTGTCATAACCTTTTTCCATCTTGTCTATAAATTCGTGAGCGTTTGATATTTTTGCAGCCCATATTATGTCTTCAGTAGTAGCATTTGCTTTAGCATATGAAATATTTTCAGAGATTGTTGCATTGAAGAGTATTACATCTTGAGGCACGAAACCCAAATGTTGTCTAAAGGAACGCATTGACAAATCTCTTACATCATAGCCATCAATTTTTACACTTCCCTTTTGAGGATCATAAAATCTCATAATTAAATCAATTATCGTAGTTTTGCCAGCTCCTGAAGGACCAACAATTGCAAAAACTTGGCCAGGCATTATTTTAAAACTTACACCTTTCAAAATATATTCATCATCATCAGGATACTTGAACCATACGTTATCAAATTCAATTAAACCTTTTATATCTTTAATTTCAATTGCGTCTTCTTTATCCTTTATACTTGGTTCTATATCAAGAACTGAAAATATTCTGTGAGCTGCAGCCATAGCTTGTTGAATGTTTCCAAGATTTGAACCCATTCTTCTTACTGGAGTAGTGATAATACCAATATAACCAATAAAAGCCATAAGATCTCCTATAGTCATGTGGCCGTTTATAACTCTGTATCCACCATACCAAAAAACTGCAGCGACCCCCATTGCTCCCAGTAATTCCATCACTGGCGTATAAATAGAATTAAGTCTTCCTGCTTTCAAAACCGCTTTTACAGATTCTCTGTTTATTCTTTTAAATCGTTCGTTTTCCTTTTCATAAGTTGCGAAACCGTGAACAATTTTGACAGAAGAAAGAATTTCCTGTAATGCAGCAAAAACATCAGCAGACCTTTCTTGAATTCTATAGCTGATATTTTTAAGCCTTCTACCAAACTTTTGAACAGCAAGGAATGCAAGAGGTAGGATAAATATCGTAGCCATCGTTAATTTCCAGTCTATATAAAATATAAAACAAACTACCCCTATTAAAGTAAGGGTATCAAGGACTAAGCTTACTAGACCTGTAGAAAAAACTTGTTGCAATATAAATGTATCGTTTGTTAATCTAGACATCAGTTCACCAGTAGAATGTTTTTTAAAGAATTCTAATGGCATAAGCTGGATGTGCGAAAAAAACTGTTCTCTGATGTCAGAAATAACACTGTTTGTAATATAAATCATCAAATAATTCTGGCAAAAACTTAACAGGCCTTTTATAAAATACAACCCAATCATAGATAAGGCTAAAATATTTAAAATAAAGACATCTTTCTTAATTAGAGCAGAGTCTATCAAAACTTTTAAAGTCCAAGGAATAGCTACCATAATGGCCGAAACCAAACACATAAAGAATAACGCTAAAACGAAAAGATTTATATATGGCTTTAAATATTTTAAAAGTCTAAAGTAGAAATGTATATTTTTCACTTCCCTCTTGTTAATAAAGGTGTTTGAATTAAATTATATATCACTTTAACTAATCCTGAGTATATAAGTAAAAAAATAATTGCTTTAAAGTGACATTTTTATTTTTTTAAAAATATTTTTTGTATTGATTTAAGATAGTCTTCAAGAACCGCATTGTTCAAGGAACAAAGTCCATACTGTCCCTTTCTGTTTATTTCGATTAACCCTGCGTCGTTTAAAATTTTTAAGTGATGAGAAACTGCAGGTTGAGTAATATCAAGAGCCTTGATGACCTCAGTACAAGAAATTTTTGGATTTGACGAAATTGATTGAAGGATTTTAAACCTTGAATCATTTGCTAACGCATTAGAAATTTTAACAATTTGATCTAAATTCAATTTCACTACCTCCCTAACATTAAAATTTAAAATATAGATTTAAATATAATCATATCAAATTTTTGTTTAAAATGTATAAAAATATTTTATATGATATTTTATTTAATTTTAATCAAATATTAATTTATTTTTAATGTATAATGTTAAAAAGTATATTTTCTGTGGAGGGTAAAAAAAGATTTTATGATGGTAAAAATGGAAAATGTAAATAAGTATTTTGGCAGTCATCATGTCTTAAAGGATATAAATCTTGAGGTACAATTCAAAGAAAGAGTAGTAATAATGGGGCCAAGCGGTTCAGGAAAAAGCACGTTGATAAGGTGTATCAACTTTCTAGAAACACCATCATCTGGCAGGATTTTTGTAAACGGAGTTGAACTGACTGCTAAGAAGGTGCCATTAAACAAGGTTAGACAGAAGATTGGAATGGTTTTTCAGCATTTTAACCTTTATCCACACAAAACTGCTCTTGAGAACGTAATGCTTGCGCCAATTTTAGTTGAGAAGAGAGATAAAGATGAAGTAAAGAAGGATGCAATTGCACTTCTCGAGAAGGTTGGATTAAAAGACGCATATAATAAATATCCCTCTCAGTTATCAGGTGGTCAGCAACAAAGGGTTGCCATTGCGAGAGCTTTAAATATGAAACCAGATTTATTACTCTTTGATGAACCTACATCTGCTCTTGACCCAGAAATGATTCAAGAGGTTCTTGATATTATGGTAGCTCTAGCAAAGGAAGGCATGACAATGATTGTGGTAACACATGAAATGGGATTCGCAAAGCAGGCAGCTGACAGAATTGTTTTTATGGATGAAGGTCAGATTTTAGAAACAGGCACTCCAGATCAAATTTTTAATAATCCTCAACATGAGAGAACTCAGGCATTTCTTGAAAAGCTAAATAAGATTCAGGTTTAAAATTTGCTTTTATTAAAAAATTCTATATTTTTAAAGGAGGTATGGCAATGGAAAGGATGAAGTTTTTGTTCTTAGGTATTATTCTCCTTCTTGGTTTTGTGGTTGCTGGATGCTCTCAACAAGCTCAAAAACCACAGGAAAGTTCGGCAATACCACCCGATATTAAGGCCATCAAAGATCGTGGTGTTCTAAACGTTGGAGTAAAGTATGATGTACCGAAATTTGGTTACAAAGATCCAAAAACAGGCAAGGTTGAAGGTTTTGAAATTGATATAGCTCATGAAATGGCAAAAAAGATTCTTGGTAACCCTGATAAAGTTAATTTAATAGCTGTCACACCGAAAACAAGGGGACCACTTTTGGACAACGGTGAAGTAGATATGGTTATTGCTACTTTTACAATTACCCCTGAAAGAGAGAAGAGCTTCAACTTCTCAATACCTTATTTTACTGATGGAGTGGCTCTTCTAGTAAAGAAAGATTCAGGAATAAAAAGCTTTACTGATTTAAATGGCAAAACAGTTGGTGTAGCACAAAGCGCTACTACAAAGGGCGCCATAGAGGCTGAGGCAAAGGCTAAGGGGATTAAGGTAAATGTGCTTGAGTTTGCTAGTTATCCAGAAATAAAGGCAGCACTTGAATCGGGAAGAGTTCAGGCATTTTCTACAGATGGTGCAATACTCTACGGTTATCTTGATGATTCTACTACCATACTTCCTGATAGGTTTGCTCCGCAAAATTATGGTATAGCAATGAAAAAGGGTAATGACGGTCTTTTGAAATTAGTAAACTCAACTCTTGAAGAGATGCAAAAGGATGGTACACTTCAAAAGTTAAAGGAGAAGTGGGGACTTAAGTAGTGTTAGATTCTGGACCATTTGCGTTATTTAAATGGGAAAAGCTCTTTTCTGATTGGAGAATATTCGCAGAAGGTTTTGTTACTACGATATCAGTTTCATTTCTTGCACTTTTGCTAGCACTTGTTTTGGGTTTAATTTTTGGTGTTCTTGCAACCAGTCAATTTAGAAGTGCTAAGATAATTAACAGAATATATGTTGAATTTATCCAAAATACTCCTTTGGTGATACAGGTATTTTTTCTTTATAATGGCCTTCCACATATCGATATAGTATTACCTGTATTCGCTGTTGGAGTAATTGGTGTTGGTGTCTATCATGGAGCGTACATAGCAGAAGTTGTGAGAGCTGGAATTCAGGCTATTCATAGAGGCCAGTTAGAAGCTGCATATTCTCAAGGTTTTACTTTCTGGCAAGCCATGAGATATGTGATTTTGCCACAGGCAAAGATTGTAATTTTTCCCCCCTTAACAAACCAGGCTGTTAGTCTGATTAAAAACACTTCAGTAATGGCAATGGTAGCTGGGGGGGATTTGATGTATCATGCTGATTCATGGTCAAGCAATAATTTATACTATGGGCCTGCATATATCGTGGTAGGACTTTTGTATTTAAGCCTCTGTTTGCCGCTTGCTAGATTTGCTGACTATCTTGAAAGAAGGGCTAAGTTAAGCTTATGATAGGAGAACTTTTTAAACCTAATATTTTAATATTTTTGTTAAAGGGCTTACAGGTAACCCTCACTATAGCAATTTTTACTATAGTGCTTAGTACCTTTTGCGGCATAATTCTTGGTGTAGCTAAATTTTCAAAGAAACCTATTGTTAGCCAAATTGCCTCAATTTATATTGATTCTGTAAGGAACATACCACTTTTATTATTTATACTTGCTTGTAGATTTATGATACCTATCCCGCCAATTCAAGCAGCTATACTTGCTATGACTATCTTTACTACTGCAATGATAGCTGAGATAGTTAGAGGCGGCCTTAACTCAATCGATAGAGGACAGTGGGAAGCAGCTATGTCGCAAGGATTTAATTATGTACAAATTCTTGTTTATATTGTCTTGCCGCAGGCAATAAGAAAAGTGATACCCCCACTTATTTCTCAATTTATTACTACAATAAAGGATACCTCTTTTACTTGGGCTGTAGGTATAGAGGAACTTACGGGTAGAGGTATGATAATCATGGGACAATACGCAGAACCAGCACAAGTTTTTGTTTTATTTGGTATGATAGCTTCAACCTATTTTTTGATTAACTTTACACTTTCAGTAATAGCTAGAAATCAGCAAAAGAAGATGATTTATCAAAGTTACTAATTTTAATATACAAAACGTCCAAAAGGACGTTTTGTATATTACATCTCTATTTCGTATATAACTTAAATATTGCCTGGGTACCGCTATTTTCATATCCCATTCTTGATAACTCTTCGTACAAAGACAGTGCTAGCTTCAATCCTGGGAGATTTATCCCCATCCTAATAGATTCATCAAGAGCTATTTTCATATCTTTTATGAAGTGCTTTATATAAAATCCAGGTGCGTAATCCTCATTTAACATCTTTGGTCCAAGATTAGTCAAAGACCAACTTCCTGCAGCACCCGTGCTAATGCTTTTTAGTACCATTTCAGGATTTAAACCCGCTTTGATGCCATAATAAAGAGACTCAGCCACACCTATCATATTAGATGCTATTGCAATTTGATTGCACATCTTTGTGTGTTGACCTGATCCAGCTTTGCCCTGATATACGATATTCTTGCCCATCAAACTAAAGATTGGAAGTACAGAAGTAAAAATCTCTTCATCTCCTCCCACCATAATAGATAGAGTAGCGTTTTTAGCACCAATATCTCCTCCAGAAACAGGAGCATCTAAGAAGAATACACCCTTTTTCTTTAACTCATCATAAATTTTTACTGCAAGAGAAGGAGGAGAAGTGGTCATATCTATGAGGATCGAACCCTCTTTAGAATTATTTATAAGGCCGTTTTCGCTAAAATAAACTTCACTTACGTCTTCTGGAAATCCAACCATGGTAATTATCAAATCACAATTTTTTGCTAATTCATTAATTGGCAAAAAGACTGCTCCTTTGTTTAAAAGTTCTTCTGTCTTTGATTTAGTTCTATTATAAACAAAAAGTTTATATCCAGCGTCCAAAATATGTCCAGCCATACTCTTTCCCATAACTCCTATACCAATAAAACCTACCTTAATGTTATTTGGTTCGATTAGCATTTTATAACCTCCATCAATTTATAATTTTATCCTTAATTTTAGCATTATTTTCTTAACAAAACCCCATGCAACACTCCCCATAGTAACACGAGCATCTTATAGTATCGCAAGCATCCTTGCTCGTGCATTTTTTTGCTTCTTGCTTCTACTCTAAATATTAAATATGTTATTATAGAATATATCCTAAATAAAACCTTTTGGGAGCAAATATGAAAAAAATATTTATACTTTTTGCTTTTATATTTTTTGCACTATTAAATACGAGTTTGGCATTTGCAAATATAGAGTTGCTTGGACCTGGAAAACCAAGCCCCCCAGGAGACTATATCTCCAATCTCAATCCTATCTTGATCTGGAATAATGATAGTGATAACAAATACTTGAAGGTTACTATATATCTTAAGGATAGCAATTTTGTACCCAAAGTTGTTAGAGAATGGCTTTTTGTGAAAGGCACGTCGCTCAAGGTTCCAGAAGGTGTTTTGTTGCCAAATAGAACATATTTTTGGACTGTTACCGACATGCAAAGCTCTACTACAGATAACTATTTATATTTCACAACTACAAATCCAATAAGCGCTGAAATTCTTGAACCAGGCAAAGCGTTATCACCAGGACCATTTGTTGATAAAAATTCTCTAAAATTCATATGGAAATCCGAAAATGCTGATAAGATAAATTTGATTGTTCTAAAAGTTGAAAAAGAAGGAAAAAAGATTATATTGTCAAAAGAGTTTAATTCGAATGAAAACGAATTTGACGTATCAAGTAACCCTGACATCAAAGAGCTTTTTACTAGTGGAGATTATGAATGCTATGTAGTAGCTATTGCGAGAAACGATACAAAGGTGTCCTCAAGCAACTTTTTTAGAATAAGATAAGGTGGAAAAGCTGACATGAGTAAAGAAAATAAAATAAAAATAGGCGACCTAGATATAAAGTTAATAAAACTCCTACAAGAGGATATCCCCTTAGTAGAACGCCCCTTTTTAGAAATATCAAAGGATCTAAACATATCTGAAAAGGAGGTAATTTCCTGGATAAAAAAATCTCTTAAGAGCGGCTTAATGAGAAGATTCGGAGCAAGGATAAGCCATAGAAAAATAGGCATAAATGCAAATCCAATGATAGCTTGGAAAATCCCAGAATCAAAAGTCGAAGAATGTGGGAATATTCTTGCAAAGAACGTTGAAGTAACTCACTGTTATGAAAGAGCCACTTCTGTTGAATGGCCTTATAATATCTACACAATGATACACTGTAAAAATAAGTCACAAGCAGATAAAATTGCAAAAAAACTATCAGATCAAATAAAAATAACTGATTATATCTTACTGTACAGTATAAAAGAACTAAAAAAAACTCATATGGCATATTTTTCAGAAAAAGAAACCAACAAAAAGGGGTGATAATTTTGCATAATTTAGAAAAATCAAAAGAACTTTACAGCAAAGCAAAAAAATATATACCAGGTGGCGTTAACTCGCCAGTTAGAGCGTTTAAGGCTGTAGGTTGTGATCCTGTCTTTATAAAAAAAGGGAAAAGGGCTTATCTATACGATGAAGATTCAAATAAATACTTAGATTATGTTTGTTCTTGGGGGCCGCTTATATTTGGTCATGCAAATAAAAAGATTATAAAAGCAGTCGAGAAATCTTTGCGTAATGGTTTTACGTATGGAGCTCCTACACAACTTGAAGTTGAATTGGCTCAACTTATAACAAATTGTATACCTTCTATTGAAAAAATTAGATTGGTTTCATCGGGTACTGAAGCAACAATGAGTGCAATCAGATTAGCTAGAGCCTATACCAAAAAGGATAAGATAATTAAATTCAAAGGATGCTATCACGGTCACGCTGACAGCTTTCTTGTACAGATGGGATCGGGAGGACTTACCTTTTCTATGCCTAATTCACCCGGTGTATTAGAGGATGTAGCAAAAAATACAATACTTGCCAACTTCAACAACAAAGAAGACATCAAAGATATTTTCAACCGCTTTAAGGGTCAAATTTGCGCAGTAATTGTTGAACCAGTAGCTGGAAACATGGGGGTAGTAAAACCAGAAAATGACTTTCTTAACTTTCTAAGCGAAATTGCTCATGAAAACGACTCTCTTTTAATATTTGATGAGGTAATTACAGGATTTAGATTAGGACTTGCAGGGGCTCAGGGAATATATAAAGTAGAACCTGATATAACCACATTAGGGAAAATTATCGGAGGAGGTTTCCCGCTTGCAGCATTTGGCGGAAAATCCAAAATAATGGATATGCTCTCGCCCGAAGGTCCTGTTTACCAAGCTGGGACACTATCAGGAAATCCTATAGCCTGCACAGCTGGAATAACTACAATAAAGATGTTAATAGAAGACCCACCATATGATAGACTTGAAAAAATCACTAAATATCTAACAGAAGAAATACAAAAAATATTTAAAAAATATTCAATAAGTTCTTATATTTCACAGTGTGGTTCCATGTTTACTCCGTTTTTCTGTAATGATAAGGTTATAGACCTTGATTCAGCTCTAAAGTCAGACATATACATTTATTCAAAATTTTTTCAAGAACTTTTAAAGAGGGGAATATATCCACCTGCATCCCAATTTGAATCCTGGTTTGTCTCAACCGCTCATTCCGAAAAGGACATAGATTTTACCCTTAGAGTCATCGAAAATGTTGCCAAAAATCTCTAAAAACAATTTGATAATTGCCATAGCTTCACTCCTTGTTTTAAGCGCCATTATTCCTATCCTTTCAAAAATTGTATTGTTTTTTTTGGTTTTTCTCGTAATATACAAATTTCTTTTAAAACGGGTTTAATTTTAAGTGAAAGTTATCGCAATTAGCGACGTTCACACGCCCCAATATTTGTGGATGCTAAAAAGAAAACTTGAAATTTTGGATGATGATGTTGATCTTATAATCGGAGCAGGAGACCTAATATACAAGGGTGCAAGTTTAGCAATTAATAGTCTCGCTTCAGCAATAGTACAAAAATTTAATAAATTTGTGCCCTTTTTTACATGCTTTGGAAATGAAGAATATTTCAACATAGAACCGAAACTAAAAGAACTTAAATATCCTATATATTTAGACATGGATTTTGTTAGTATAGGGAATCCTGAATGGTCAATTTTCTTTACGAGAGGCATTCTTGCTAAGCCAACGGCGTGGCAAAAAAGATATATAAAGAATGCAGAACAAGTCTATGAAAATAAACTAATTGAAATTCGTTCTATAATAGAGAATTTGAGAAAAAAAACAGATAAGATAGTCTACGTAAGTCACTACGCACCCACATATAAAACCCTAGAAGGAGAAAATAAAGAAAGCTTGGAGCTATTGGGAAGTGAAAAAATAGAAAAAATAATATTAGAGTTTGATATCCCACTTGCAATACACGGGCACTCCCATCACTCAACCAACCCTATTGTAAATATTGGAAAATCTACTATAATAAACGCTGCTATAATGGTTAATAAATTCATACCAATTATAACTTTAGAGGACGGTGTGAAAGTTGAGTATACTGGATAATGTAGGTAATACTCCTTTAATAAGATTAAATAGTTTTAATAATAAAAATATTTTTGGTAAATTGGAAGCAAAAAACCCTATGGGTTCAATAAAAGATAGGGCAGCTCTAAACATGATAGAAACTGCAATTAAGGATGGCAAAATAGGCCCTGAAACTACAGTTGTAGAAGCTACATCTGGAAATACTGGAATTGGTTTAGCTTTTGTTTGTGCAGTAAAAAAAATAAAGTTAAGGATTTATCTTCCAGAACACATGAGTGAAGAAAGGAAAAAAATTTTAAAGGCATTTGGCACCCAACTTATCCTCACTCCAAAAGAAAAGGGTTTATCTGGTTCTGTAACTGCTGCAAAAGAGTTTGCAATTTCAAACGATGCCTTTTACATAGATCAGTTTAACAATCCTGCTAACGCTATGGCTCACTACATTTCTACAGCTCCAGAAATATTTAGGGATATGAAAGGAGAAATAGGCGGCGTTGTATGTCCAATTGGAAGCGCTGGAACTATTACTGGTATTGGAAATTTTATGAAAGCAATAAATAAAGAAATAAAAATAATTGGTGTTGAACCAAGTTCAAGTCCTACAATCAAAAGTAACATTACTGCTCCTCACAAAATTCAAGGAATAGCACCAGGTTTTGTGCCTGGCATATACAACCCTAAAGTGGTAGATGATATAATATGCGTTTCTGATGAAGAAGCCTACGAAATGACCAGATATTTAGCTAAAAAGGAGGGGCTTTTCGTAGGAATATCGTCTGGCGCTAGCGTTGCTGCGGCATTGAAACTTAATATAAGCAAACCAATTGTCGCTATACTTCCTGATACGGGAGAAAGATATCTTTCAGTAGAAAATCTTTTCAATGTATAGAGCACTGCTTCTTTACTCAGGAGGCTTAGACTCCCTTCTTGCTGGACGTCTCATCCAGGATCAAAATATTGATGTTATACCAATAAAATTTGTCACGCCATTTTTTGATATTGATGAGAATACAAAAGTATATGCCAGAGAAGCAGGTTTAAAAGATCCGATTTTCTTTGATATTACAGAACAATTCTTCAAAATATTAAAAAATCCATGTTACGGCTTCGGAAAAGCTGCTAATCCTTGTATAGACTGTCACAAACTAATGATCGAAGAATGTATAAAATTATTGAATGATTTTGGTGCATCATTTGTAATTACAGGAGAAGTAGTAGGAGAAAGGCCAATGTCACAAAACAAAAAAAGCCTAAAAATAGTTGCAAAAAACTATGCAGATTTGGTATTAAGACCACTTTCAGCCAAGCTTTTACCTGAAACAAGTATGGAAAGATCAAGAATTATAAAAAGAGAACTTCTTGAGGGTATATCTGGCAGATCTAGAAAAAGACAAAAAGAACTTGCAAATCTTCTAAACATAAAAAAATATCCACCTCCAGCTGGAGGTTGTATTCTTACAGAAAAACAATTTGGCAATAAAATTAAAAAATTAATAGAAATAGATAAACTAGATTCTCAAATTTGTAAACTTCTAAAAAACTCAAGGGTACTTTTTATCGAAAAATATAATAATTTACTAATAACAGGGCGTTGTGAAAGAGAAAACCAAATGATTCAAGACTTTGCAAATAAAAAAAATATTAATTTCTTCTTTCCAAAAAATGACAGGGGAAGTTATCTTTTACCTTTAAAAAGTCCAATAAATGAAGAAGAAAGTATCTTTTACGCTAAAATTACGGCATCATTTAACGATGAAAAGAATACGAAACTTGAAATACTCCTTTCTGATTACAGCCAAAGTTTCAAAGTGCTTGGATTGAAAAGAGAAGAAATAGATAAATTTTTATTTAAATAATAACTTTATTCCAATAAATCCTCTCTAACCATCTGTAATCTTAATGATATCTTTACCAAAATATTTTTTAGCAAACTCGGCTACCTTTTCTTTTGTAATATTTCCTTCAATAGTTCCAATATTTACACCAGACACGCTTAAATCCCAATCTACCATCCACGCCCTTCTGGCTTCAATCTTTGCGAATGTACCATCTGAAAACCAAACTTTGTAGACCTTATAGAAAACAAACTGATCGCTCTCAGCTCTAGCTGGAACGTTGGTATTCAAAACAAAATCATATGAAGTAGAAACAAAAACTGAAACACAAAGTAAGCACAAAAAGATAAAAAGTCTTAAAAGTTTCATTTATCCTCCTAGTCATGTTATTTTTTTATTTCCTTTAATAAACTTTATTATAACAAGATTAACTTATAAAACCCTAAAAATTTTGACTCATCACTAATTCTCAATTCTATCAACATATATTCTCTCTGGATATATCATCAGCCCAGAAGGACCTGGTTTAGAAAGTCCCTTAACCCAATTTCTATAAGCCACAATACTCTTTGGATACCAAAGAAACACATATGGTTGATCTTGAATTATAATTTCATACAACTTTCTATAAATTTCTTTTCTTTTTTCTTGATCAATTGTTTTTCTACCCAATATTATCAGCTTATCTACTTCTGGATTGCTATAACCGTTTAGATTAAAACCATTTGGATACTCCTTTGAATACCATATGCTGTATGGATCAGGATCAAGACCAAGTCCCCAACCCATTATAGTAGTATCAAAGTCTTTTTTCTCAGAAGTTAATCTCTCCAAAAGACTGCTCCACTCTAAGCTAATAAGCTCCATCTTTAAACCTCTTTTTTCAAGGTATTGTTGAATTATAACACCTGCCATTTCCCTATCTTTACTGCCCTGTCTGATTAAACAGTTAAATCTAAATAACTGATTATTTTTGTATCTAAACCCATCAGGACCTCTATACCAACCAGCATTATCCAAAATTTCATCCGCCTTCTCTGGATTATATTCTGGATACCACAGTCCTTCAGGATAAGACCAGTCAAGAGGACAAGTCGGATAATTAAGCACATCTCCATATCCCATCAATACAGCTTTTACAAGCGAATTTTTATCAATAGAATGTGCAATTGCCATTCGAACATTCCTATCTTCAAACAAATGATTTTTTAAATTAAAGCCTAAATAGGTATATGTTTTTGTTGGATAAAAAACAACTGTACTACTTGGGTCTTCCTTTATCAAGCTCACATCCTTTGGTCTCAAATCTACCATATCAATTTCTCCAGTTTCATATGAGAAAATTTGAGAATTACTATCAGGTATGATTTTTATAATTAAAGATTTTAAAAGTGGTTTCCCTTGATAATATCTTTCATTTGGTTCTAAAATTATCTTATCAGCAACATGCCATTTTTTTAAGACGAATGGACCTGTCCCAACAGGATTAAAATTAAAATTAGACGTATTTATATCTTGGTTTTCTAATAAGTGTTTTGGTAATATACCAGTTCCAAGATTAGATATAAATGGTGAAAAAACTTCAGGCAAAACAAAATCTACGGTAAAATCATCGACCTTTAAAACTTTTATTGGAACATCATTTACAACTAAATCAGATCTTCTTACAGTATTTGTCTTTGGATCAAGAATTTTTTCATATGTGAAAACAACATCATCAGCAGTCAACCTCACTCCATCATGAAAGAATACATCCTTTCTCAATTTTATTCTATATACTAAGCCATTATTTAAAATATTAATTTGATGAGCTAAATCCGGTTGAATTTTTTGATCCTCATCTACTCTTATAATGCCATTAAAAAGAAAGTCGATAACAGAAAATGAAACAGAGTCTGATGCAAGGATAGGATTAAGAGTTATTGGGTCATTACTCAAAGAAACAACCAAACTATCTTTTGGAAGGTTTGGAATACCACAGCCAGATATAAGTGTAACGCTAGATAAAGCTAAAAGTGACAAAAACTTTCTTCTATTCAAGATCTCTCCATCTTTTATTTCTATTCAACAAGACAACAATAATTATAATATAATGTTGTGACTTAAACAAATTTATATTCAAACTTGGGAGGAGAAAAATTTGAAAGCCAGATTTGATCAGAAAGAACTTGTAGAATGGGCAACACAAGTATTAAAAAAGGTGTCTATGCCTGAATCAGACGCTAAAACAACCGCTACAATTCTTGTAAAAGCCGATCTTAGAGGAATTGAAACACACGGTCTTTCAAGATTACCTATTTACGTTAAAAGAATACAAAAAGGGGGTATAAATCCAAAACCAAACTTTAAGATTTTAAAAGAAACTCAAACAACTACCTTAATTGATGCAGACGGAGCAATGGGTCAGGTAGCAGGAAAATTTGCTATGTCAAAAGCAATTGAAAAAGCAAAAGATACTTCTGTTGGTATTTCATCAGTAAGGAACGGTAATCACTTTGGTATAGTTGCTCATTATCTTGAAATGGCAATAAATAACAATATGTTTGGATTAGCTACAACAAATACATCACCTCTCCTTGCACCCTTTGGCGGTAGAAAGGCAATCCTAGGTACTAATCCTATTGCCTTTGGTTTTCCAGGTGGAAAATTTTATCCAGTAATTCTGGATATGGCTTCTTCTGTCACATCTCGAGGTAGAATAAAATTAGCTCAATTGAACAATGAGAAAATCCCTCTTACTTGGGCTGTTGATGAAAGGGGAATACCCACTGATGATCCAAACGAAGCTCTCAAGGGAGCCTTGCTACCATTCGGAGCCCATAAGGGATATGGATTAGCTGTAATAGGAGATATCTTAAGTTCAGTAATAAGTGGAGCTGGATATCTTACACATACTGGAGAACTTTATAAAGAACCAGAAAAGCCACAAAATCTTGGTTTTTTCATGATGGCCGTTAAATTGGAAGCTTTTATAGATATAGACGAATTTAGCCAAAAAATAACAGATTTTATCAAAACAATTAAAGACTCTCCAAAAGCAGAAGGTACGAAGGAGATATTTATGCCTGGAGAAATAGAGTATATAAGAGAGTCAGAGAATAAAGAATTGGGAGTTCCTTTAGGTGAAAATATAATAAGAGAATTAAAAGAATTAGGGGATTCAATAGGAGTAGAATTTAATTGCCAACAAAAGTAAAAAAATACCAAAGTTAAAAAATATTAAAACAGCTAAAACCCCCGCAAAAAATTCTGCGGGGATTTTTAATTTTATAATTATAAATCAAGGGCTTTACTAATAGCTTTTAAGTCTACAAACTCCTCTACCATAGTAGTTGCCCTCTGGATCTTCTTCTCTTCTCTAATACGAGCTCTACCAAAAACTCTCTCAACAAGTTCAACCACTGTAAGTGTATCCTGTTTTACAAGAACAATAGGTACACCTGCATCTTCAGCTTTAGCCAAAACTACATTGCTGGGATAAAAATTACCTGTTAACACGAGAACTTTAGTTGGCGTTTCTAAAGCTGCCATTTGAATATCCGATCTATCTCCACCCGTTATAACAGCCTTATTTATTACTCTCCTAAAATATCTAAGGGCATTATCAACGCTCATAGCACCTACTAAGAATCTTTCAACAAGTTCGTCAAGTTTATCTTCCTGACAAAGAATTTCACCATTCAATACTTCAACTAGTTCACGAATACTGATAGACTTTAAGGTCTCGTCCTGAGGAATTGCTCCTAAGAAATTGATGCCTTTACTAGTCAAGTATGGGATCAAGAGTCTGTGATGATATTCTCTACAAGCCTGAGTTCCTCCTGTTACAACAAAGCCTATAAACCTGTCTTTAAAAATCTCTTTAGCTTCAAGGATGTGATCCGCTAAAATGTCGGTTTCACACCTTGCAACTACTATCACCTTGAGGTCGAGTAAATCGGCTACATCCTTAGGAGCTAGATTGTACATTTTACCCTCTATAAAGTTTCCTACTCCTTCTACAAGAATAACGTCATGTTTGCTTGAAAGTTTTTCATAATTTTCCTTTACCTGTTTTGTAATATCTGTCACCTGAGATTTTAGAAACAGGACAGCTAAATCAGGCGTCATCACAACAGGCACCATTTCATCTAGAGGGTCTTTCAAACCCAGTGCCTTACGAGCAGAAACGGCATCTTCGTCTGTTAGTAAACCCTCCTCTCGTGTCGGGAGATTACCAAGAGGCTTAAAATAAGAAATTTTCTTCCCCTGAGCCTGTAAATTCCTCCCAACTCCTAGAAGTACAGTACTCTTTCCTACAAAAGACTCTGGTGATACAAAGTAAAGCCCTTTCATTCTGTCCCACCTCCAACGGTTAATCTCATATCAATCGCTACCGCTCCCTCTTCAAAAACCCTTAATGGATTGATATCCAATTCTACAATTTCAGGGAAATCGGTAACCAGATTTGATACTCTTAGTATAGCATCAACAATCGCATTTTGATCAACACCTTTTTCCCCTCTTGTGCCAGATAGCAATTTAAAAGACTTAATCTCTTTTATCATATTTATTGCATCAATCTCAGAAACAGGAACTATTCTAAAAGAAACATCTTTAAGAACTTCTACATAGATACCACCTAAACCAAACATAATCATATGACCAAACTGAGGATCTTTTACGGAACCTATAATAACATCTTTGCCAGGAGGGAGCATCTGTTGAATTGTTACACCCCAAATTTCAGCATCAGGAAAATATCTCCTAGCTGATATCATAATATCGTCAAAAGCCCTAATTACTTCATCTTTGCTTTTCAATCCTACTTTTACGCCGCCTACGTCTGTTTTATGTAAAATATCTGGCGATGCTATCTTCATAACTACAGGAAAGCCTAACTTTTCAGCAAAATCACTTGCTTCTAAACTCGTAGTAGCAAGAAGTGTCTTTGGAAGATTAAACCCATATCCCTCAAAGACCTCTCTAACTTCCCAATCGCCTAAACTTGGTCTCTTACTTCTCTCTGGAGATCTCAAAGATTTCGCAGCCAAATCAAATTTTGTATCAAACTTCTTATACACAGGTTCAGGCTTACTTAACCAAATTTTCCTTTCGTGCATGGACCTAAAAACAAAAGCAGCCCTTTCCGGAAAAGAATAATTCGGAACGCTGTTCTCCATCAAATACTTAACAGCACCAGCAATAGTTTTGCCGCCCATAAATATTGAAAAAATCGGTTTTTTAGGATTTTTAGCTCCCACTATACACTCTGCAGTTTGCATTGCCTGGGTATAAACTTGAGGAGTTAGAATAACCATAACACCATCAACGCTTTCATCCTTCAGGACGTTTCTTAAGGCAAACTCATATCTATCAGCAAGGGCATCCCCAAGTACATCAACAGGATTGTAAACTGCTGCTGCAGGAGGAAGATTTATTCTCAAAGTTTCTATAGTATTGTTAGAGAGATTTGCAATTCTTAAACCAAAATTTTCAATAGCATCTGAAGCCATAATTCCAGGACCACCAGCATTAGTAACAATAGCAATATTATCTGAGTTCAAAAGAGGCTGATACGCAAACCCAATTGCAAGATCAAATAAGTCTTCTACAGTTGATGCCCTTATAACTCCACATTGCTTGAAAGCTGATGTATAAGCTTGATCAGAACCAGCAAGGGACCCAGTATGGCTTGTTGCTGCCTTAGCACCTGCAGCGGTAGTTCCAGATTTTAGAACAATTATAGGCTTTATCTTAGACGTCTTATACGCAACTTCCATGAAACTCCTACCATTATCAATACTTTCAAGATACATTAAGATAACATCAGTATTACTATCATCTTTTAAAACTTCTAAGAGATCAACTTCGTTTATATCAGCCTTATTTCCTATACTGATAAATTTCGAAAATCCTATATCATTAGCGGCAGCCCAATCCATAATAGCAGTAGCAAAGGCGCCAGACTGTGATATAAAACCAATATTCCCTCTTTTTGGCATAAATGAAGCAAATGATGCATTTAGATTATTATGTGTATCGATCAATCCTAAAACGTTAGGACCAATAAGTTTAATATTATTTGATTTTATTATTTCCTTTAATTCTTTCTCAAGTTTCGCACCTTCTAACCCTGTCTCTTTAAAACCAGCTGTAATAACTATGGCACCCTTAACCCCTTTTTGAGCGCACTCTCTCATAACCGGGTTTACAAACTTCGAGGGGATTACAAATACAGCCAGATCCACATCGCCAGGGATATCCAGGACACTTTTAAAACATTTGTAACCTAGAATAGAATCAGCATTAGGATTAATAGGATATATATTACCAGTATACCCTCCATCAATAACGTTCTTCAAAACTGCATGACCTAACTTTTTCTCCTCACTAGAAGCACCAATAATTGCTACAGAGTTAGGTTTAAAAAACATATCTAAGCTATTCATTTATATACATCACCTCCGCAAATTTTAAAACCAAATAACTGTTTTATATCCTAAAGTTCAAAAAATATATCTATTAGGAGAAAGTATAAAGTTTGGATCTACAGCCTTTTTTAAGGATCTCATTAATTCAATATAAACACTACCCATCTTTTCAAGAAATAACTCCCGTTTTGGTTGAATCCCCAACTGTCTTTCAGAAATTAATGAACCATTCTGTTCTAAAACTTTTTCATAGATATCATCATTCTTCCCAGGAGGTTCTTTTCTAAAAACAAGCACACCTCCATCCTGAACATGAAGCAAAAAATCATACCTTCTTCCTTCTAAAAATTTCAGAAAGTCGGAACATGTTTTAATAGGGAGTGTAACATCATCCGCAAATAATTTGTCATTTAATGTTTTTTCTCCCATATTAAGTCTTTTTTTATACATAAAATCAAAATCATTTCCCTCAAAGATTTGTGCCTTGTTGGATTCAGCAAATTTTAATATCTCTTTTTTCAATCTTTCTACTTCTAGTGTTCTGCCTTCAATTAAAACAAACGACAAATATTTTGAACTAACTTCAGAAATATAACTGGCAACTTTACTGCTCATCAAATCAAGTGCACTAACAAAAATCTTTAAAGAATCAAATTTCTTTTTAAAATCAAAAAAAACATCAATTGAATCAAAAGGTAATGTTATTATTGTTCTCTTTTCAGGAAGAGGCATTAGCTTATACATTAGTTTTGTAAATATACCAAGTGTTCCTTCGCTACCAATCCAGGCTATCTTTGCATCATAACCTGAAACGTTTTTAACAGTTTTTCCCCCTAATGTCACGATACCGTGAACAGGATTCACTAATTCAATTTGCATTGTATTAAGTCTTGTATCTCCATACTTTGCAAATCTCATGCCCTGATAGTTCTCACCTGCTGCCCCACCAGCAGTCCCATTATAAGACGAGAAAGAATCAATTGGAAAATATAGTCCAGATCTCTCAACTTCAAAATAAATATCTTTTAACTTTGCACCAGGTTCTACAGTAAGTACCAAATCATGAGTATCAATTTCAATTATCTTGTTCATCTTAGAAAAATTAATAACCAAAGAGCTGCTAAGGGCACAAGCACCCCCTGACAAACTACTCATTGAACCCCTTGGAATAACTTTCAATTTCTCTTTATTAGCCCAATTAAGAATCTCTAATACATCTTTATTGCTTTCGGGATAAGTTATAGAATAAGGAGTTTCATCACCAAAAGGCAAATTCTTATCGGCTAAATTGTTCTCTATCCTTTCTGAATCAAACAAATATCTTTCACTCCTTTCTTTCATCATCTTTAAAAGGCATTTTAAAAATTACTATCTTTGCCTTTTTTAATCTCATCCCACAAAAGACAAACTGTATGTTTGGTATCTATATCTAAGCCCTCTTGCTTAAGAGCTCCTGATATTTGAGCTCTACATCCTGGACAACCAAGCGCCACAACCTTTGCACCAGTATTCTTTATAGTCTCCTTCTTTCTATTTGCAATGCTAGAAGATATGTTTTGATAATAAAAAGTAAATCCACCCCCTTCGCCGCAACACTTTGTTGAATTTTCCATTTCTACAAGTTCATAAGAAGGCATTATTCTTAAAAGCTGTCTAGGTTGACTTGATATTCCCTGAAGTCTATTCAAATGGCATGCGTCGTGATATGTTATCTTTATTTTTTCCTTTTTATCTGTTGGCATCATCTTCTTTAAATCATCCAAATGTTTAAGAGCTAAAAATTCAGATATATCATAAACATTTGCACCGAGAGTTTTTAAATTGTCTTCCTTTGTCATTTCAGGATAAACATCTTTTAAACCAGAACCACCAGTAGCACAAGAAATTATAATTGCGTCTAATTTGTATTTTTTAAATGCACTTGAATTTTGAATTATTTTTTGCTTCAAGGTTTCAAAGTCTCCTGCCCCATAGTGTGGAAATCCACAACATCCCTGATCTTTGGGAATTATCACTCTATAACCTAAAGCAAGCAATATGTTTACAGAAGCCTCAGAAACATCTTGGAAAACGCTGTTCTGGGCACAACCAACAAAATATCCAACTGTACCTATTGGTTTACTGTTCGGTTCAAGTAATTCAGGAAATCTATCTAAAAATGGTTTTGATGGAATATCAGGGAGAGTTGCAAAAGAAAGTCTTATTGCACTTTTTCCAAATATCTTTGGTATAGATAAAGATCTTGCAAGAACAAAAAGTTTTAATCTATTAGCAAGAGACAGGGTACCAGTTAAAGAAGAGAGTTTTCCTTCACCTAAAAGCTTCCTATATATTAGAGATTTTATCCAAGGCATATCGTATCTCTTTACCATTTCTGCTCTTGCTGCGGCAAAAACTTTATCAGGAGAAAGGCCTACAGGACAAACTTGAGCACATGCGTGACAAAGTAAACATTTATTGAATATCATTTCAATTTTATGATTCGGTTCAAGCTTACCATGTAATAGGGCCTCAGACAATGCAAGTTTTCCTCTTGCACAACCTGTTTCAAGCGAATCTTCATAATAGACAGGACAAATACTCTGACACATACCGCATTTCATACACCTAATTATTTGTTCTTCATAATACTCTTCTATCAGAGATAAAGAATTTTCACTAGATGTACTCAAGATGAACCTCCTTAGCACCTACTATCTTATTTGGATTTAATTTATTTTCAGGATCAAGAGTTTTCTTTATATCTCTAAAAAGGCTAAGGCCTTCTTTCTTAAATTCTTTTTCCATAAAGGGAGCTTTTACAATTCCTATTCCGTGCTCTCCAGTCAAAGTTCCACCCAATTCAATACAATAATAAAAGATCTCCTTAATAGCCATATCTACCTTTTTCATTTCTTCCTTATTCCTTCTATCAACTAAAATCGTTGGGTGAAGATTTCCATCGCCCGCATGGCCAAAACTGCCTATCATCAAATTATATTTATCTTGAATCTCATGAATCCTTTCAAGCATATCTGCAACCTTACTTCTTGGTACAGTAGCATCTTCTAATATAGTAGTGGGCTTTAACCTTGCAAGAACTGGCAATGCAGCTCTTCTAGCTTCCATAAGTCTCATTCTTTCTGCATCATTTTTAGCAATAGAGATAGATCTAGCTCCTACACTCAAACATACTTCTTCTAAGATTTTTGCTGCTGTTTCAACATCTTCTGGCTCTCCATCAACTTCTATAAGTAAAAGCGCCTCAATATCCCTTGGAAGGCCAATTTTTGTAAAATCTTCTACAGCATTTATAGTGATCTTGTCTAGAAACTCCATAGTAGAGGGAATTATCTTATTTTCTATTATCTTTGCCACTGCAATCCCAGCTTTACCAACACTATCATACATAACTAAAAAGGTCTTTCTAGATTTAGCAGGATATATCAGTTTTACTGCAATCTTAGTTATTATCCCCAATGTCCCTTCAGAACCAACAAATAGATGCGTTAAGTCAAAACCAGGAGATCCTCTCAACGAGGAAAAACTACCTGTTCTCAAAATATCTCCATTCGGAAGAACAACCTCAAGACCTATAATATAGTCCTTAGTAGTACCATATTTTAGCGCTCTTAAACCACCTGCCCCTTCCGCCACGCACCCCCCAATAGTAGCTACCGCAATGCTTCCTGGATCAGGAGGATAAAAAAGACCTTTTTTGGAAACCTCAGCATCAAGAGTCGCAGCAATCACACCTGGTTCTACAACAGCTATTCTATTTTCGACATCAATATTAAGAATTTTATTTAATCTATTTAATTCAATTACCACACCACCATCAACTGGAATTGAGCCACCGCTAAGGTTTGTCCCAGATCCTCTGGGATAAACGTTTAAATTGTTTGCTTTAGCAAATTTTATTACTTTAGAAACTTCTTCAGCATTATTCACTATTACAACCAGATCTGGAATTTTATAAAGCTGGGTAGCATCATATGAATAAAGAAGCAAATCGCTTTCATCAGTTAAAACATTTAAACTACCCACAATGCTTACAAATTTGTCAACCAAAACTTTATTCAGCATAAAGCATCACCTCCTTATAGCATTTTACAACTATTTTTTTAACAAAATGCATGTTATTAAATTCAGACAATTCGCAACATTGTAAATGGTATTCAAAGTAAAATATACCAGTAGTATCAGTAGATAGCAAAAGAATCTAGAAGGTAATTAATGCTGATTCAAAATCTTTTTTTAAAAAGAGTTTAAGACTTTATTGCAATATAAATAGTACTAACCCCCGCACAAACTCGAGCAATATAAACTCTACTAAAGCCAACGCTTTTTAATAAGGAAACGATATCTTCAGGAGATAAAAAGGCTCTAAGAGAACGACCAAGATACTCATATTCCTCTTTGCAACCTAACTTTCCACCAAAAAAAGGCAAAATTTTATCTAAATAAAGCCAAAATAATTTTTTAAAAATTTTAGGCTCAGAAAGCTCAAGAAAACCAAAAACTCCAGGTTTTTTTATAACTCTATATATCTCTTTAAATGATCTTTCAATATCTTCTAGGTTTCTTATGGTGTATGAGGAAACTACTGCACCAAAAGTTTCATCTCCAAAAGGTATATCTTCAGCAAAAGATTTTACAATTTCTACATCTTTTATATTATTTTTTTCTAATTTGCGCTTTAATTTTTTAAGCATACTATCGTTTATATCCAAAGCCACAACTTTAGCACTTGGAAAATCTTTTTTAATCAAAAAAACAAGATCGCCTGTTCCACTTCCTATATCGAGGATATCTGAATCTTTATAAAATTTAAATACTTCCTTAATAAGCAAGTTTTTCCAATCTCTATGCATACCAAGAGTCATAAAGTCATTCATATAATCATAAACGTTGGATATTTTTGAAAAAGTTTCCAAAACTAACTCTTTTTTTGGCAATTTACCCTCTAAATTTTTTAATTATCAAACAAGCATTATGTCCGCCAAATCCAAAAGAATTAGATATAGCATATTCGCATTTCTTCATTTCCTGGGCTCTATTTGGTACAAGATTTAAACCTTCAGCTTCATCACAAGGATCATCAAGATTAATAGTAGGCGGAGCAATATTTTCTCTTACAGACATAACTGTGGCAATCAACTCTACAGCTCCAGCTGCCCCAAGTAAATGTCCTATCATAGACTTATTTGAAGTGATAAAGATATTTTTTGCGTGATCCTTAAAAACCCTCTTTATAGCCTTTAATTCACCCTCATCGCCAGCAGGAGTACTCGTTGCATGAGCATTTACCAGATCTATTTCATCATATGAGATTGATGCATCCTTCAAAGCTCTAATAATACAATTATAAGCACCATCGCCAGTAGGATCTGGAGCTGCCATATGATATGCATCGCAAGAAGCACCATAACCTACAAGTTCAGCATAAATCTTAGCACCCCTATTAATTGCATGGTTTAACTCTTCCAAAATTATTATTCCAGAACCCTCTCCCATTACAAATCCATCTCTTGACTTATCAAAAGGTCTACTTGCAAGCTCAGGTGTATTATTTCTACAAGTAGACAAAGCTCGCATTACGCAAAAACCATTTATTGCAAGAGGAGTCACTGCTGCTTCTGATCCACCACAAAGCATAACATCAGCATCTCCATAAACTATACTCCTATATGCCTCTCCAATAGCATGATTGCTTGACGCACACGCAGAAACAGGCGCAAAATTAAGCCCTTTCAGCCCAAATTTAATAGCAACATAACCAGAAGCCATATTTACTATCATCATTGGGACCATAAATGGTGACCCTTTCATTGGACCTTTTTCATAAAGCACTACTGCTTGTTCTTCCATAATATCTATTCCACCAACACCTGACCCAATACATACTCCAATATTCGATTTATCAGCAAAATCTAAAAGTCCTGAATCTTCCATTGCCTCTTGAGCAGCAGCAACTGCAAATTGAACAAATTTAGAAGTACGTCTTACATCCTTTTTATCAAAATATTTTTCAGGAGCAAAGTTCTTTACCTTACCAGCAATCATAGAAGGAAATTCTTGTTTGAAATCAACAATTCTAACTATTCCGCTTTTACCATTTTTAAGCATATTCCAAAAAGTATTTACATCGTTACCAAGAGGGGTAACGCAACCCATACCAGTAATAACTACGCGTCTTTTCATGACAGCTCCTCCTCGGCCTCACGCACAAAATTTTCTATAATTGTCTTCACGGGAAGAATATCATTATATCTAAAAACATTTGAACCGCTGAAGAAAAGCCCATTCTCGTAATCACCAAGTCTTGCCGATTCTAGAGCCAATCTAATGCAAAACGTTCTGGTACACTTTTTTATGCAACCTTCACAGACTTTCGGCTTAGGAGCCTTACCTTCAATAATCTTTTTTGATAGTGGAGTTAGAATAGCTCTCCCGGGAAAACCTACTGAACTCATTATTTTTACTACATCTTCAGCTTTTGCTTCCAGTAGCACCTTCTTAAAAACAGGGCTGACGTTGCACTCTTCTGAAAGGATAAACCTGGTTGCTATCTGTACACCACTAGCACCCATTTTAAGCGCTCTAGCCATCTCTTTACCAGAGTAGATTCCTCCTGCTACTATAAGTGGAATAGAAATAACTTCCAGAATTTCAGGTAGAATGTCCCAAGTAGACCTATCTGTTCCTAGATGACCTCCAGCTTCCGTCCCTTCAAGTATTATTCCACTTGCCCCCAGTTTTTCGGCAAGTTTGGCTAATTTTGCAGAAGAAACAATCGGCAAAATTGGAGTATTGGAATCTTTAGCCCATTTATATATATCTCTTGAAAATCCAGCTCCTGTAGCTATAAAATCAATTCCCTCAGCAATAGCAGTTTTAACCACTCTTTCAAATTGGCTATAAGCGTACATTACATTTATACCAATAGCTCCTCTGCCCTCAGAAATCTCTCGTGCCTTTTTTATTTGATCTATAAGTTCTTCATCATCCATACCCGTTGCCGCAATAATACCACCTGCACCTTCTCTTGCTACAGCTCCTGCAAGAGGTGCAGTAGAAACTCTAATAGCCATCCCCCCCTGCAAGATTGGCAGGGGGATAGTTATCTTCCCAATTTTAAGCGGTTTTAAGATACTACTTTCCAATTTTCAATTGCTCCCAAACGAGTATCTATAATTTTTAAACAAAATTTTAATCTAATTAAAACTAAAAACATTTATTCTCCTACTTTCTCATACAAGTACTTAACAGCATCTCCAACAGTCTTAATTTTCTCAACCTCTTTATCTGGAATTTCAGCTCCAAATTCTTCCTCAAAAGCCATAACCATTTCGACTGTGTCTAAAGAATCAGCACCCAAATCATCTACAAAGGAGGAACTCATCTCTATAGTTCCCTCTTCTATACCAAGCTGATTTGAAATAATCTTTTTAACTCTATCAAATATTTCGTTTTCACTCACAAAATTCACCTCCTTTCAAATTTAAAACATACCACCATTTACAGAAATAATCTGCCCAGTCACATAGTTCGCAGATTTAGCCAACCAGAGAGCAACATCTGCTACGTCTTCAGGAGTACCGAGCCTACCCAGAGCTATTGATGAAAGCAGCTTATTCTTTATGTCATCAGAAAGCCCTGAAGTCATATCAGTAACAATATAACCAGGAGCAATAGAATTGACAAGTATTCCCCTTGAACCCAGTTCTTTTGCTAAAGATTTAGTTAGACCAAATAAACCCGATTTTGAAGCAGAATAATTAGCCTGACCAGGATTTCCTATCTGTCCTACAACCGAAGAAATATTTATAATCCTACCACTCCTTTGTTTTATCATCCTCTTTGCTGCTTCTTTAGAACACAAAAAAGCTGCCTTAAGATTTACATCTATAACTTCATCCCACTGAGACTCTGTCATTCTTAGTATCAAAGCATCTCTCGTTATTCCTGCATTATTTACAAGGATATCTATTCTGCCAAACAATGCGTCTAGCCTTTCAAAAAGTGCTTTAACTTCACTTTCTTTGTCAACAGATGCCTTAAAGATTTCAACGTTGCAATTCATATTAATTAATTCTTCTTTAAATTTTTTCGCTGCATCGTCGTTAGAAGCATAATTAATTAAAACTTTTGCCCCATTTTGAGCAAACGCTTTAGCAATAGCTTTACCTATACCCCTGCTTGAACCAGTAACTAATGCTACTTTTCCTTCCAATATCATATTAGCTCACTCTCCATCTAAAGCGCTACACTTTAGATTTGTCCAGCGCTTTAACATTGTTGTAAGTATATTTTTTGGACCAACTTCAACACAGCTTTCATATCCATCACGAATAATATTTTTAATAGTATCAACCCATTTTACCGGACTAACAATTTGTTTTGATAATATATCAGGAATATATTTAGTATTCTCATATATCATTCCATCAATATTTTTGTAAACAGGCAGTTTAAAGTCCTTAAATTCCAAACTTACTAAGAATTTTCTAAACTCCTTGGCAGCATCATCCATAAGTGGAGAGTGAAATGCACCTTCTACTTTCAATTTTATAGCCTTTTTAACCTTAAAATCCTTATAATTTTCCAAAACCCAGTCTATTGCTTTATTTTCACCAGAAACAACTATTTGCTGATTAGAGTTTTCATTCGCTACAACACACACACCAAATCGCGATGCCTCTTTACAAAGAACTTCAACCATCTCTTTATCGAATCCAAGAAGAGCAACCATACTGCCTCCACGTCTTGCAGCGCACTTTCCCATAAGATCACCTCTAACAGAAACTGCTCTCACAGCATCTTTAAATGAAAGCACTCCCGCTGCTACCAGGGCGCCATACTCTCCGAGACTGTGACCAGCTGAAGCTTCAAATCTAAAACCTTCATCATTAATATCTTTCAAATATCCTAAACTTGTAGAAATTATTGCAACTTGAGAGACATTTGTAGGTAAGAGAGATTCTTCAGAAACAGACATTAAATCTAGTATATTAGACAGGTTTAATTCATCTAATATTTTTGCTATAAACTCTTTTGATTTAATACTTAGCTTCAAGTGCATATTCACATATTGTGAACCCTGACCTGGAAATAATAAAACAGTTTTCTCTTTCATAAAGATATCAACCCCGATCCAAAAGCAAAACCTGCGCCAAATGCAGCAAGAACTATCTTATCGTTTGGTTTAATAACTCCTGATCTGTATGCCTCATCAATAGCAATAGGAATAGACGCAGCCGAAGTATTTCCAAAGCGATCTACGTTTATGTAGAATTTTTCGCTTTTTAGATTAAGATACTTCCTTACTGACTCTATTATCCTTTTATTTGCCTGATGTGGAATAATTTTAGATATATCTTCAAAGCTTATTCTTGATTCATTAATAACATTTTTTACTGACTGTACCATAGACCTTACGGCAAATTTAAATACCTCCTGCCCGTTCATTTGTATAGTTGGTAATCTTTTTTGAAAAGAACCAGAAGGAGTATAATCGCTTGAACCACTTCCTATTATCTTTAAATGATCTGCCCCGCTCCCATCACTTCCCAAAAAAAACCACCATTCATTACCAGGTTTATATTTCAAAATACACGCTCCAGCACCATCCCCAAAGAGTATCGCAGTTTTTCTATCCGACCAATCTATAAATCTCGTGAGAATATCTGCCCCAATAACTGCAACGCATCTATAAGCTTCGTTTTGTATAAACTGTGCTCCTACACAAAGTGCATATACAAAACCACTACATGCAAGAGATAGGTCAAAGGCTGCTGCTTTTTTTGCTCCAATAGCATCTTGAACAATACAAGCAGTAGCTGGAAAAAGCATATCAGGCGAAGATGTCGCCACTATTATTAAGTCAAGCTCATCAGGTTTTATATTTCCCATTTCCATTGCATTTTGCAAAGCAATAATAGCTAAATTAGACGTTTTCTCTCCTCTACAAGCAACGTGTCTCTTTATAATCCCTGTTCTCTCTCTTATCCAATCATCTGAAGTCAAAACCATACCTTCCAGGTCAAAGTTTGTAACCACACCTTCAGGCACACAAGAACCCCAACCATATATTCCGACGTTATTAACCTTCACCTACAATTTTTACCTTCTCTATTAGATTTTCGGAACAAAGTTTTACAGTCTGTAATATAGCGTTCTTAGCTGCAACACGCCCACTTCTGCCATGCCCAATCAAAAAAACTTTTTTCACGCCTAGAAGAGGAGCAGCTCCATAATTAGAATAATCGGCACGCTTTACAATCCTTGCAAGAGCTGGATATAAAAGCATCCCACCCAAGCGAGTTATAAAGCTCTGCCTTATAGCGTCTCTCATTTCATACCTTAAATAATCTGAAACTCCCTCTGTGGTTTTTAAAAAGATATTCCCAATAAAACCATCGCACACAAGGACACTGCATTTCCCAAAAAATGCATCTTTTCCTTCCATATTTCCAACAAAATTAATATCGCTTTTAGAAAGAAGCTCGTAAGATTCTTGCCTTAATCTATCTCCCTTACCCTTTTCTTCCCCCACATTAAATAAACCTACACTTGGGTTTTCAAAACCAAGAAATTTCATATAAACACTGCCCATTTTTGCAAAATCTAAAATATTTTTTGCCTTTACATCTACATTTGCACCAGCATCAATCAAAAGAAATCCACCTTGTTTTGATGGCAAAAGCACTCCAATAGCAGGCCTTTCAATACCTTTTAATCTGCCTATACCAAGAGTTCCTGCTACTAAACAACCTCCAGTGCTTCCAAGGGATACACAACCAGAAGCAAAACCCTCATTAATCAGTTCTACTATCTTATGTAAATTAGATCCCCTTTTCTCCTTCCAAGCCTTTACCGGCTCATCGTCCATCTCAAAAACATTTTCACATTCAATTTCTTTTAATCTGCCAGAAGAAAGAAATGGTTTTAGGATCTTTTGATACTTATCAAAAACACCTTTAGTGGCTACAGCATAAACAACAAAATCCGATCTTGTCTCTAAAGCCATGACAAGACCTCGGACTGTCTCCTCTGGTGCTTTATCTCCGCCTAAAAGGTCAAAAGCTATTGAAATCAAGTTTTTTCGTTTTTATCCTATTTTTAGTCTTCCACCTTTTCAGCTTTGGTCGTAAGAACTACCCTACCTCTATAAGTTCCGCACTTCGAACATGCCCTGTGTGCAAGAGTTGGAGCCCCACAATGAGGACAATTAATCATGTTTGGCATTTCACCTTCTATAATATAAGGCCTTCTTGTATTTTGACGCATTTTAGAACGACGCTTTTTTGGTACTCCCACTAATTTTAACCTCCTTAATATCTTCTCTGCAAAGAACACAAACAGGTTTCATAGGAAACCACAACAAAAACTCTTGCCTTAATAGCTCAGAAAGATCAATCTCTTTTCCGTGAATTGCAAACTGATCCTCACCAGGCTTGCCTTTAACAAACTCGTCATTAAGCTCAAACTCAATCTTTTGTTTAAATTTGTTAAGGCAGATTGCACACTCCATTACAAGCGTACTCTTAATTTTGCCTTGCACCAATATTGACTTCCCAACATTCGTTAAGGTCAAATCAAAATCAATTGGCGAGCAAAATTCAAGAGAGGGCTCAAAAAACTGAGCTTCTTCCTTAGTCCTAATTCTAATACTGCTTCCCACATCGTCAAGGATTTGCGAGACATCTATTCTCATCTGAAACCCTGCCTTTCAAACGAAGCTATTATAAAAATCCTTTTAAAAATTGTCAAACATCAAATATCAAAATCTACAACATCTCCTATACAAACCTTACCACCTTTTAAAACCTTACAAAACACACCCTCTTTTAACATTTGATTATATGGTCTATTAAATTGTAAATAGGTTGATTTTTCAAGATGTTCATTCTCTCCCTTACCAATTTCTACAATTTGTAAAATAACCTCATCTCCTACTTTGAATTTAGTACCTACTTTCATATCATAAATATCTACTCCATCAACAGTAATATTGTCAGCATAGTCACCCGGTTTCAAATTAAGTTCCTTCGCTATTCCTCTTGAATATGTAGACAAACTCGATATACTAATTTGCCTTTGAGAAATACCGGCATGAGCATCTCCTACCACACCATAATCTTCGATAAGTTCAATACAATCTACGCTATTTTTTGGAACCCCTCTTTCAGTTGAGATAGCACAGTTAACAACTTTGCCTTTCAAAGTAACCTCCTAAAAGGTGGTAAAATATTAGTTTATAGCTTTTTCTTAGATCATTAATTTACTTTTATTTTACTACAAATATTAGTTTTAAAAGTAAAGTTTTTATAATAATATCTAGAATTATAATGCTAGTGTAACTAGTATAATAAATATACTAGAAATGAAAATTATGGAGGACAGTTTGCAGCAGAGCGGATACTTGTTTATTTTTCTTGTAATAATTGTAAACCTATTTGAAATTTTTCTAGAATTTTTAAATCTTAGAAATCTGAGCATAAAAAATTTAGAAAAAATAAAAGAGATATTTCCTATAGACAACCCAATATCCCTAATAAAATATCAAAAATCTAAAATAGCTCTGCAAATGGTTAAAGGAATTGTTGAGATACTCGTTTTCTTTTATTTATTCTCAACAAATATAATCCAATCAATATCTACAGAAATTTACAAACTTCACACATTTGAGTTTTTAAAATCCTTTATGTTATTTGTCTCCTTTTATACAATATTTAAGGTTATAGAACTACCTTTTGTTATAATTGACACATTTTACATTGAAAAAATCTTTGGTTTTAGTAAAATAACAAAAAAATTGTTTCTTAAGGATATATTTTTACAAACAATTATCGGGTTGGTCATACTTTTTTTAATATTATTTGCCATAACAACCTTCATACATCTAACAGGAGCTTTTTGGTGGATATATGCTAGTTTTTTCATCATTTTACTGAATTTCTTTATTCTCTATATTTATCCAATATTTATTGCTCCACTATTTAACAAGTTTACTTCACTATCTGATACCGAATTAGAGTCGAAAATTAAAGAAATTCTTGAAAAAACAGGTTTTTTTCTTGAAAACGTCTTTGTAATGGATGCTTCAAAGAGATCAACCCATTCAAATGCGTTTTTTACTGGATTTGGAAAAAAGAAAAGATTAGTTTTATTCGATACCTTCTTACAAAATCACAATCACCCTGAGATTATATCTGTTCTATGTCATGAACTAGGACATTTCAAACATAAACATATTTTTAAGATGTTTTTATTTAATGCTGGAGCGATAATCTTGGCAATGTTTATTAGTGCCAAACTGCTTCAGCTAAATTATATTTACTTTATGTTTGGCTTTAAAAATTCTTTATATAATGGTTTGTTCATAGTATTTACAATTTTTTTACCTATTGGTAGTATCATCTTAAAACTCATATTTATGCCTATTTCAAGAGCTAATGAATACCAAGCAGATGAATTCGCAATAAATCTTACGAAAGATCCAGAAACTTTCAAAAATACTCTTATCAAACTGTACAAAGATAACTTGTCAAATCCAATACCACATCCACTTTATGTTTTTTTTAATTACTCTCACCCTCCATTAATAGAGAGAATAAAGCATATTTTAAAATATTCTGAAAAAGTAATTAGTAAAACCTGATCATACAGAGGAGTTAATTTATACTATTTATATCAACTTACTATGATTTGTCTTAACTTAGTTTTGCCCTTAAATACTGAAGAGGCCACTGTATATCTTGTTTTAATACTTTTGCAGCATGTAAAGGCCAATAAGGATTTCTAAGAAGCTCTCTACCAAGAAGAACAATATCAGATTGTTCTGTGCAAAGGATATGCTCTGCTTGATAAGGATCCACTATCATGCCAACAGCTCCTGTTAAAATATTCGAATTCTCTCTTATTATTTGAGAAAATTTTGTTTGAAAACCAAAATCTATTGGAATTACAGCTTCGGGAGATATTCCCGCACTTGAAACGTCAATTAGATCAACGCCAACTCCTTTAAGTTCTTTTACAAACTCAATGCTCTGATTCACATCCCAGCCCTTCTCTATCCAATCGGTTACAGAAATTCTTACAAAAAGCGGCATATCATTTGGCATCACACCCCTTACTTCTTCTGCAACCTTCAAAGGAAATTTGATTCTATTTTCAAATTTCCCACCAAAATCATCATTCCTTTTATTGGTCAGGGGAGAGAGAAATTCGTGTAACAAATAGCCATGTGCCATATGAATTTCTATAAAGTCAAAACCAGCCCTTACTGCTCTTTTTGCAGCATTCTCAAATGCGTTCAAGACATCCAAGATATCCCTTTGTGTCATTTCTTTTGGTATTAAAGAATCCTTATCAAATGGTATAGGACTTGGAGCAATTACACCCCATCCTCCATGAGATTCATCAAGAGTTTGTTCATTCCTCCAGGGAACGTCATTCGAAGCCTTTCTACCAGCATGAGCAAGCTGTATACCAACTTTCGCTCCATAGCTTTTCACTAACTTAACAAGCTTTGCAAATTCGATCTCTTGTAAATCATTGTAAATACCAAGATCATATGGTGTAATTCTCCCTCTTGGCTCTACAGCTGTTGCCTCAACTATAATCCCTCCAACTCCTCCAATAGAACGAGTAAGATAATGTGTGATGTGCCATTCGTTAAGTATCCCATCATTTGCGCTATATTGACACATTGGAGGCATAAATATCCTATTTCTGAATTCTAAACCTCTAATCTTAATCTTGGAAAAAAGCTTGTTTTCCACAGTAGACCTCCTAAAAGTAAGTTATAGCTTTATTTTACTCCTATTTACTACTAAATTACTAGATTATTTTTTTGCTTTTTTTATTAGCCAAATTAGAATTTCAACTTCAAAGTCATTTCTACTTTGGAAACTTCAAGTTTATTCAAGCGAAGTTCTTCTTGACTTCAAGGTAACTGTATTTTTAAATTCTTACTTTACTTTACTAAACTGAAACTTATAGACCAGATTAGAAAAAACTGCTATTTTATTAATTCTTTTCCTATACATATCTGCCCAAGTGCAATTGATGAATCGTTCAATGGAACTTTATGCGGCAAATAAACATTATAACCTCGAGAATTCAAAGCCTCCCAGATCCTCTTTAACAATATTCTATTTACAAACGATCCTCCACAAAGTACAACCTTTCTAATGCTATATTTTTCACAAATACTTTGCACACAATTTAGACTAATCTCTGAAATAGCCTCATGAAAAGATAGAGCAATATCTTCAAGGGGTATTTTTTTCTCTTTCATCTCAATTATATTTCTAATTATCTGATCAACTGGAATCTCAATTTCACCTGACAGATCAAAATCCACATTAAATGGATATATTCTTTTACCAGTAATTGCTAATTCTTCTAGCTTCTGTGCTGCCTCAGCTTCAGTACTTATCACGGTTGAAAGTCCTAAAATTGCAGCAACACCGTCAAAAAGTCTCCCTATGCTACAGCTTAGTGGACAATTTATATTTTTCTTAAGCATATTTATGATGATTTCTATTTTATCCCTTTCATCAAAATTTATATGTTTTGAAATTTCCATAGGGTCTAGACCTAAATCGACTAGCAAAGACAAACCTATTCTATAAACCTCCTTAATTGCTTTTTCAGATCCTGGCAGTTTGAAGTATGAGAAGTGAGCAACTCTCCTAAATTCCTTTCTGTTAGCTATTAAAAACTCGCTCCCCCATATTTTTGAATCCGTACCATATCCAGTTCCATCAAATGAAAGCCCTATAACTTCATCTTCAATACCGTGTTCTTCCATTACAGCAGCAATATGTGCATGATGATGTTGAACAAAAAGCCTCTGTGAACCACCTGATATTTCATCAGTAAGTCTTGTAGTAAAATAATTCGGGTGCATGTCGGAAATAAAAATTTCAGGCTTAATATCAAAAACCTTCTTGAAATGTTCAAGTGTTTTTTTAAAAACTTCGTAAGTATTCACAGACTCAAGATCACCCAAATACTGACTCAAAAAAATTACATCATCCTTAGATAGTGCAAAGCTACTTTTAAGATCTGCTCCTGCAGCAAAAATATGTTTTTTAGATTTCTTTGTAAAAAATGGCATTGGCACAAATCCCCTTGAACGCCTGATAAAGAATTCATTTTCGTTCAACACAAACATCACGCTATCATCGCTTTGGATTGCAATTTCCCTATTATAGGTAACAAAGTAATCAGCAATATTTGAAAGTTTTTCAAAAGCAATTTCATCCTTGTAAATGATTGGTTCATCAGATAAATTAGCACTGGTCATAACTAATATCATAAAATCGTCTTTATTAAATAAAAGATGTTGAAATGGAGTATACGGAAGCATTATTCCAATATGAGTTAAATTCGGTGCTACGTACTTGCTGATACTCTCTAGTGCCTTTTCTTTTTGTTTTAGCAAAACTATAGGTCTTGCTCTTGAGGTTAAAAGTTTTAATTCTTTTTCTGAAACATACAAAAAATCTTTAACAACCTCTATATTTGCCATAAGAGCAAATGGTTTAAACGGTCTTCTTTTTCTCTTTCGCAATTCTAAAACAGCTTTATCATTTCTTGCTTCAACTGCAAGATGAAATCCTCCAACGCTCTTAATTGCTACTATGTTACCAGCCATTAAGAGTTTATAAGTTTCATCGATTACATCATCCACGCTATCTTTTATTAGATTCCTTTCTTTGTCGAATAGGTACACACGAGGTCCGCATAAAGGACAGGCAGTAGGTTGAGTGTGAAATCTTCTGTCAAGTGGATCAGAATATTCCCTGCTACATTCAGGGCACAATTTGAAAGGATTCATAGTTGTGTTTTTTCTGTCATAGGGTATATCGTAAATAATACTAAATCTCGGTCCACAGTTTGTACAAGTTATAAAAGGATAGTGAAATCTCCTATCATATTCGTTAAACAATTCTTTCAGACAGTCATCACAAATATTAGTATCAGGAGGAATAAATGTTGTCTTCTTACTTGTTTGTTTACTCTTTTCAATTATAAAATTTTTATAATCAACTATTTCTCTTTCTTCCGAATAAATACTTTTTACCATAGCGAGCGGAGGAAAATTTTTCTTTATGGCAAACAAAAAACTATTTAGCTTTTCAACTTCCCCCTCAACTTCAATAGTTACGCCCTCAGTATCATTCAAACAATATCCCTTCAAAGAAAGCTCCCTAGCCAGCCTATAAATAAAAGGTCGAAAACCTACTCCTTGGACAATCCCTTCGACTCTTACATAGATATGTTTTAGCATATTATGAATCATACCAATTACTCTTAAAAATAGCAACTTTTTTGATGTTTTATAGACAAATTTTGCAATAAAATCAAAGCAACTATTGCCAAAGAATTCTTCTTTGAATGTAAATAAAGAAATTTAACTTGCTTAATTCTTAAAAAAGCAGAGGGCACATTTGAAGCAATTACCCTCTGCGAAAATAGTCTTAATTGTTCTTCTACTATTTAGCAGCTAAAGCAGCAACCTCATCTCCTCTTTCATTAACTACTTCTTTGATATCCTCAGTATAGTGAGCGCTATTAACTGCCCAGAAGAAGAATATTACAGAAGCGATTATTAGCACAAACTGGTCCATAGGATATTCCACAATTCCAAGCCCTTCAAAGTGTTTACTGCCTATATAGCTCATAAAGGCTACAAAAAGCATATAGCATATAAGCCATATTCCAGATTTAACGTTCTTACCAAGGTCTTTCTTCAACTCTTCTCTAGTAGCTACAAAGTAAAAGTAGAGTAAAAATGCTACCAGATCTACTGCAATTAAGACAGAAACGTTTGACCATCCGCTCCAGTCTATAAGAAGTGTGCATACCACAAATGCTATAAGAGATATAGCAGTTATAGGTTCAGCTTTAAAAGGTCTATAAAGATTTGGAGCAAATTTCCTAAGGCTCATTACACTCACTGGTCCGATCATATAGGTCAATACAATTGCATTCGATACAACGCCAACCAACTTATTCCATGAAGGGAAGGGTGCAGTCCATATTACTGCCAACACTAATGCTAACCATAGCGCATATCTTGGTACACCTGTTTTCTCATCAATATCTACAAATATTTTCCAAAAAATACCGTTACGAGCTTGAGCATTTATAATTCTCGATGTAGAAGTCATGTATATCAAACCTGTACCAGAAGGTGATATTACAGCATCAGCAAATACTATAGTAGCCAACCAATGAATGTTTAACAAGAGTAGTATTTCAGCAAATGGTGACCTGAAGTTAATATGACCCCAGCCTTTTGCCAATTCCTGGACTGGCAGAGAACCTACAAATGTTAATTGTAAACAAACATATAATATTACTGCTAAACCAACTGCTAAACCAACTGCTAGGGGCACATCTTTTGTTGGATTTTTTGCTTCACCTGCCATATTTACAGCTTGTCTAAATCCTAAATAGGCAAAAATTATGCCGCCGCTTGATACAGCAGCCAAAACCGCAGGAAAACCAAACGGCGCAAAACCACCATATTGGGTAAGATTTGCAGGATTAAAATTTGTAAACAAAAATATTACAGTCGCAGTAGGTGTAAAGAACTTAAATATTGTTATTATTGTATTTGTCTTCCCTGCAATTCTTATACTCCAATAGTTAAGTAAGAAATAGATTATAATTATTCCCATTGTAAAAAACCAACCAATAAGTGTTACCTGATGCCCACTGTATAAAAATGGCAAATAAGAGCTGGCAAACTGAACTGTTGCCAGGGCTTCAATAGCTATAACTGCAGAATCACCTATAATTAAAGCAACTGCTAAGGCATAACTAACGAAGTTCCCGTGGGTGTATTGAGGATATCGAATCAAAGAACCAGATTCTGGAAGCATACCAGATAGTTCAGCATATACTAAAGCTATAAAAAATACACAAATTCCACCAATAACCCAGGCAAATACTGCAGCAGGACCGGCAAGATTAGCAGCTTTCTGTGAAGCAAAAAGCCATCCTGAACCAACAATTCCGCCAAGACCTAACATCGTTAGATCGAGTAGATTTAACTCCTTTTTCAATTTCGACTTCAAAATCTTCATCTCCTTTTGTTAAGATTTAGTCTCTGCACCAAACTTAACATTCAAGAAAAAGAATTTTCCCTTAAATGTTAAGTCTTTAAACCTAATCCACCTACCCTCCCTTCTCAAAAACTCTTTCTTAAACTTTACAGTTTAAGAAACTAAGTTTTTTACATATTAGATAGTAATTATTACCTACCAACCTGAAAGCTTAAAAGCTTTCAGGTTGGTAAAAGTTTCTCTAAACTTGAAATTTCTCCTTATCTGGGTGATGAAATAATATCACACTAACAACTGATGTAAGATTGAGAAAGAGTAGAAAACCAAAAGCTCCCACAAAAGAACCTGTAAGCTGCACTATTAAACCTGTCAAGGTAGAAGCTATAAGCCCAGCTACTGCAAAACCAAAATCCATTATACCAAGTGCTGTACCAGATCTTTGCCTTATAACATCAATGTTAGTAGCGTAATAATTTGGGTTTGCAGCCATACCTAGACCCACTGCTAATGCAATAAATATCATTGCAATATTTACGTCATGATAAAGCATAATTGGAATAAGACTTAAACCACTTAGAAGTTGGCTAATCCAAATTGGATGCGAACGTGCTTTCCTAAGACTTTTTGTACTTGCATATATCTTGTCGGAAAGTCTTCCATCAAGAAACAACAAAACTGTAGCAAGAGCCCATGGCAAAACAGTAAACATACCAATTTTCATAACGTTCATGTGATAAGTTTTATCTAGAAAAGTTGGTAGCCATCCCATAAAGAAAAACAAATTATAACCAAATACAAAAAATGCCCAGTCATTGGATAATAGCGTTGGATTGGTTAGTAAAAACTTCCACAAGCCCTTGGGCACACTTGTGTGCTCGTGTCTAATTTCAAGACTTGTTCTATTTCTATCGACTTTAGCACCTTCTCTGATATAACTAAGCTCTTCATCGTTTACAAATTTTGATCTTTCAGGGAAATTCCTAAACAAATAAAGCCAAATTGGCGCCCAAATCATGCCTACGATACCTAAGATCATAAACATCACTTGCCATCCAAAAATTGTTGACAAGGATGCAACTATAGGTCCACCAATCATAAGGGCAAAAGGAACTGCGACTAAACCATTTGCTAAAGCGGTAGATCTTTCTTTTAATGGCAACCAATCACCTACTACTCTGTTCATTGCAGGAAAATTAGGGCCTTCAGCCAAACCTAACAATAACCTAACTACAAAAAGGAATGCAAAACCTGTGGCGAATGCTGTTGAGAATATGCTTGCTGACCAAATTAAAGCTCCCCAAAACCATACCTTTCTTGCTCCCCAATTGTCAACAAGAAGACCTCCTACAAAAACCATTAATGCATATCCAATATTAAAAGCTCCTAACGTCAAACCAATATCTTCCGGATTCAAATGAAATAATTTGCTTAAAATTGGCATTGCAAAAGCAATAGCACTACGGTCAACATAGTTAATAACAGTAATAAAAAATACCAATCCCATAATAACCCATCTAAAATTCGTCTTGCTCATTCATTAACCCCCTTTAAAATTTAAAAAAATAAAAAAACACAATCTAGCATTAATGATCTCTTTTTATGCACCCTCCCTTCTGTCAGAATTATCAAACACTAATTAAACTGTACTTACAACTTCCTACATAATTTAAATCATTCTGATTATATCATTGAAATTTAAAATACATATATATATAATTTTTATCAATTATTTAAAAATCACTAATTAAATTTAAAAAATGCATTATTTTCGATCTATTGTATTTATAGCTATTTCTAAATTCTTTAAGTTCATAAATTAATTAAAATAAAAATTTATAGATTTAATATATTATTACATTGTAAAAATAAATATCTACCTTCTTTTTTAAACTCTAACATTCTTCATACCTTTAAAATTTGGCTAACATACGCTTGATAATAAATATTAAGTAAAGTAACTTTAAAAATATATAGAATTCTATAAATTACCATTAACTCTTTAAAATCGCTATAATCTCTCCAATATACAAGTCATGATAATCCTTGTCTTTATACCATTGGTCATCAATTTCCTTAAATATAAAATTCTCTGGGCAAATAGGCTGACAATACATCTTCTTGCATATCAAGATCTTTGAAGCCTCATCATAATATGGGATACCTTCATAATGGCTAATGGTTAATCCAGATTTAGATATTTTATCCTCATTTCTTCCAGATACGCTACCCATATAAGTAAGTAATTTTTTATATTTTTCATGATCAAAAAAAGAAAGCGAAAAACCATCCGACCCATCGATAAACTCTTTTGTATATCTTGACCTTCTTACAAAGATAAACGCGCAGTTCTTACCCCAGATTACGCCCAACCCACCCCATGAAGCTGTCATACTGTTTATCTTGCCTTCTTTTTCGGCCGTAATAAGCATCCAATCTTTGCCAATTAAACGGAATGGACTGAAATCAAATAAATCAGGATCTATTAATTGAAATTTGTTCATATTTTCTCCTCATTTCGATAGATAGATTTGTTTTTCCCAGATATTATATCAACTTATCAGGTTAACACATACCTGCGACATTCCTCAAAAATAACTATAGTAACGCGAGCATCTTGCTCGCGAAAGTTTTTTTATTTTTTAAGCTATTCAAAATACCCTTGTTTCCTCATAATTGACAATAAAGAACCATCCCTTAAAACATATATAGTTATAAACCAAAAACTATAAAAGGAGGTTAAACACTATTTGGGTTATCTCTTGAGAAATTCTGGCAAAAATAATTAAGAACAAAAATACAAATACAACTATAGTAGGTGATCCAACAAGGAATAACCTTTCAAAAAGAGGTAGAAAAAGGGTTTATGGCAAAGAAGTTCTAGAAATATTAAAGGTGTTGTACAGGATTTCTGGATACGTATCATCAAAACATCTTGTATGGTTTATTAGAATTAATCACGAAAAACTTTTTGAAAATCCTAAGATAAAATCTAATCTTACAGATGATATAAAGCTTTTGTTATTAAGGATAAGTCCTGCTACAGTAGATAGGTTACTTAAGCCTTACAGAAAGAACGATTCTTGCTACGTAGAGAGCAAAAATTGGTCTATGATAAAGTTTTATACAGATTGGAATAGATACGATACAGATGAAGAATAACTATGCATAAATTAGTAAGTTCAGATAGATTTTATTTTGAGGAAAGACGGTTAAATTATCGTAATTATAAAATGATAATTTTGGTTAGCCCTTTTTGATGTAATATTATTTAAGAAGCACTTAGATTTTTAGATCAACTTCCATTATAGAACCAGCGTTAAAATCATTTGATATATAGAATCCAGTTCTCTTTAAAGCAGCCTGACTG
>Ga0078972_1003383_pt1 | contig 48021 bp, 35 predicted proteins | sample YelNatPaOPGAMG01_FD_67568 | JGI IMG/M metagenome (GOLD analysis project Ga0078972, IMG submission 67568) | Hot spring thermophilic microbial communities from Obsidian Pool, Yellowstone National Park, USA - OP-RAMG-01 (SPADES assembly) (version 2) | ecosystem: Environmental > Aquatic > Thermal... | reverse complement strand
TCACAATTGCACTTATTATCATACCTACAATAATGACAAACATTGATGTTCCAATTATTGACTTCTCGTTCACTTCGACTTTTGTATTTGCAGGACCAAAGACCGCACCAGTTTCTATATCCCTTGCTACTATTGTAACATTGTATTTTCCAGTCTTGTTATACTTATGCTCTGCAATAGGTTCTTTTAGCCACCCTGAGGTTGTCCCATCGCCGAAATCAAAGTAATATTGAAACTCTGCAGTTTTGTTTATAATCTCGGCTTGGAATTTTACAACTTCATTTACTAACACAGAGTACTTCTCTTTCTTGAACCTCAATTCAGGCTCTGCTCCTATTAGTACTACGAATTTGCCAATTGGATAGTTTGCATTTTGTCCACCTGCAGTTGCGTTTACTGTCCAATAGTAAGTTCCATTCTGCAAATTTCCTATATGGAAGCTGGAATCTGCATAACTCTCAGCAACACGAACCGTTAAATCTTGGTTCTCTACAAGCGCACGCTCTTGTGAAAGGTATATCGCATATACCGCACCTGGAAGCGGGTCCCATCTTAATATCGTAGTGGTTTGATTAACGATAATGTCCTCTTTTGGATTGGTTAGATTTAGTGGAATGGTCCCGTTCTCGATGGTTATTTTCCATACATTTGACCAAGGAGAGCATAGTTCTCCATCTGTTGCGTTTACTCTCCAATAATATACTCCTTCTTTCAAAGCTAGGACAACGTAATTAGTTCGACTGTTGTATATCTGAGAACCTGCAAAATCAGGACTTGAGGAAACTTCAAAATTGTAACTTATGGGCGCGCGCTCGGGGTCTCGAACCTGCTCGCATCTTAGAACTACCAAGCCATTATAGAATATCGCAGCATCTCCAGGTGATAGTTGGCTTGGGGTATCAGGCGGCGCATTATCTACATCCACTGTAAGAACGCGCGTATCTGTTGTCTTTGCATTAGTCCCGTCATACGCACAAACAAACCAAACGTATCTTCCTCTATACAATCCCGTAAGTATAAAATTCGTATTTGCCCCTGCATCAAAAACCTGTGGAATTAGACCTTCACGACCTATGAATATTTTATAAGTTAAAGGTTCGTTTTCAGGGTCTGAGGCACTCCAGTTAATTCCGACCTTGTTTTCATTTATTACCAAGCCATCAACAGGCTGAACATTTCCAAATACAGGCGGCTTATTTCCAGAAACTGTATTTACAGTAAAACTCCATACTTCGCTTGAACTCTTTCCCTTTCCATCTGAAATATCTACTCGCCAATAGTATTTTGTGCCTGAAAGAGCAGTATATACGCATTTATTCTCAGTAACGCCCGAGAATAGTTTTACGCTAGGCGTAGGACTGGTATCTAAATAAATATCATAAGTTGTCTGTTCTTCGTCTAAATCGCTTGCATTCCAGATTAACGTAACCTGAGCACTACCAACTATTGCTCCATTTTTCGGCGCAAGAAGCGAAACCGTAGGGAGCGAATTAACACTAATTTCTACATCAAATGTATATATCTTCGACCCCAAGCCGTATTCCCACCCGTCATTAGGTTGCACATACCATCTGTAAGTACCTCTTTTAGATATGCTGTAATTGTATTTTACACCGTCGTAAAGTTCAGCAACTTTCTCAAACCCCAAGCCGGAACCTAAGGTTTCTACATATATATCATACTTCAAAGGCTCTGAATCGTCATCGTAACCTCGCCAGATTAACTCTACCCAAGGTTTCAAAATTACCGAATTGTTATATGGCGAAACCAACTCTGCATTTGGGAGCGCATTTACACTTTTTGTGAAGGTCCATATTTCGCTCGTCGCAGAATACTCTCCATCTGTTACAGATACTTTCCATTTGTAAATTCCATTCTCAAGTTCTATATCGTAATGTTCTGTAGATATGTTCTCTGCAACAAGCGTACTTCCATCTGTTTTATCCAAATACAAGTTATATTTCAAAGGATGCGCTTGAGCATCGTTTCCGTCCCATTTTAATCTAATCATCTGCCCTTTTGCAATTCCTCCATTCGAAGGACTTATTAGAACAACTGTAGGCGGCGTGTTTTCTCCAACTGTGAAATCTCTTACTTCAGACCATGCACTGTATGAATTAAACGCATTTCCATCGAATGCGCGGACACGCCAGTAGTATTTTCCCATCGGCAAATTGTAAGCCATGTTATACACGGTATTTTTTGTCTTTGTATCTAAAATCAGACCCGAAAAAGTGCCTTCGTTTGCAATCTGAATCTGGTATGTTATCTTATCCCCCTGCGTATCTGTCGAGGGATTCCATGAAAAGTATGGTTTTTCAGCAAATGCCGCGCCCTGAGGGGGATAATCAAGTTGTGGAATGCTCGGCGGCGTGTTCTCACTGCTCCTCATGTTCTGACCCGAAAACTCTATTATTGTAAGCGAATGTTTTGGAAATGTATACCAGAATCCAGAACTCGGCGAATTTATCTTCCTTATCGGTATATATGTCATAGATTCAAAGATACTTTCCGGATTAAGTTCGTAGTCGTTTATGGTTACATTGATTGTAGATTCCGGCTTGGGCGCGCTTAGGGTATATACCAATGCATCGCCAGAAATAGACCAGTTGTTTATGTTGATCGATGCAACCACATCGTCGTTTAAATTCTTGTTTACAACCAATAAAGACATTTTGCTTTCATTCGAAGAATACAAAGTCGCATATGAAGATAGTTCTTTATCGTTAGATGAGTTTGCATAAATAAGAACGTCGCCAAAATAGTTTGTAAGCATAAGATAAGTATAGTAAGCAGGTGTGGGCAGATAAAGATGTTTCATGGGATTCGAAGAATCATGTTTTATCAAAGTATCGTTAAAGTTCTCATCTATCAGTTTCCATTGTGTAACCAAATTAACACCCTTGGATGCCATTCTCATCAGCACATCGCCAAGATAGAGCGCATATGCAAAAGAATCTGATAAGTTATGCTTATTTCCGTTAGTCATTGCTGCAAGTTCTGTAATTGCAATCTCTGCACTTTCGTTCCATCTCATTCTTGCATTGTTCATTCTTTGCGAAAAGTTACTTACCTCTGCAAGACCCGTAGGCGTGTCGTAATTGAATAGATTATGAACATAAGGATAGTTAGGCGCGCTCGTATTTGCATTTCCATCAAGAGGATAGAATTGCGTTGATATTATAGAGAGCGTTGTCGTAAGATTACGAAGTGCCCAGTCATACCATTGAACTTTTGGATTTGCATTGCTTGGCCCTATAAGTTTAATCGTAGGGTCAACCAAAAGCATTTCATTCGCAAATAATGTAAAATCCTCCTGGTATCTTGCAATTGTATATCCAGGATAAAGTTCAGGTCTTTGACCAAGTTCCCAGTACTTTATATTATACCCCTTTTCTACATTCGCATATCTTACCATATCTGCAGCCATCTGCACATTCTTCGATTTGAAGTTAATCTGTATCATGGGCTCTGCACCCACTTCTCTACAAAACGCTACAAACATGTCTATCGCATCTGCTCTTATAGTTGCGTTATACCCCTCGGGACCTTGATACCATAGATAACTATTAGTTCTATCAAAATACGCAGTGTCCGCAATACCCCCTCCCGGAAATCTCAGAATCCCAGGTTTTATCGCCTTTACAAGGTTATACATCGTAGAAGTGTACCACCAGTATTCCTTATTCGTGTCCCAGGTCTGATTCTGTTTTATCGGCAAATTATGTCCGTATATCCGCATATCAAATAACCGAGGAAGTTCGTTGTTTGTTACACTCCAATTAGGACCATACGCAGCATTTAATTCTATATTTACCGTCGGCATTTCTCTTTCTTCCTTTCCTCCAATCTCGTATGTGGTAAAAATTTCGCATCTCTTTTTGTCTTTTTCTCCATCTTTCACACTTATAAATACAAACATACTAAAAATAAGCCCGCAAACAACGAATATGGTTATCATCCTATTCTGCATTACCTCACCTCAATTTGCTTGTCAAGCATTCACTCTATTTGCATAAAAATCAGATTTGAAAATTCCGACATTTAAAAAGTCCATAATCTACAATTTCTCTAATTTAACTATATTCAGTTAAGTAAAAAAACGCATTCTTGCCAGAACGTCTATACTTTTACCAATTTCATTTCTTACCTTCTCTTTTTACCCCTCTTTCTTATGAATACAATTGCACTTACAGATACAACAAAAATCGGCACAAATAATTCCTCAAATTCGCTAACAACTACAGGTTCGTTTCTTTCACCCTGAGTATCAAGAGATGTCGTCGTCCAACTACCCATTCCATCTCCTGCATTATTATCCCTTCCCCAATTGCATACTGAAGGATTTATGTTATAGGTAGTATAATCTTCTGTAATATACGGGTCTCCACCAGGGTCAGGATTCGGCGAAAACAGTATAAGAGTATCGCTTGCAAGTAACCAGGATACACTCAAAAATACCCTGTAACTCTTTGCTGAAATAGTGCCTGTTAATCTATACCACCTATTTGCATTAATTCCATAGATATACCAATTCTGGATTGATACCTCAGAGGTGCTGTTACACCATAACTCAACCCATTTCCCACCAGGCGAGATTTCATTTATCCACACCAAGCCCGTAGGATATGCCCTATCTCCACTTCTTCCAAATTCGCTATATTCATCAAACGCACCCGACCATGAGGTTGTCTTGAATGCAACCTTTATCTTGGAGTTGTCATTACCATCGTCCAACCCAAGCCTTGAGAGCAATACCTGAGTTTCTAACCTGTGTTCATCTATACCCACATCGACATTGCACAAATATTTCCAATTCCCATCTTCATACTTGCTCAGATTACTTCCTTTTACAACCCCATTCTTACCTGAGATTTGTATAAGATAATCTGCCCCAAGCCCGGAATAGTTGTATCCTGTCTTTGCATCGTTATCAGAATCTATGTATATCATCGTTAAATCTTCGCCTATCGCAACAGGTAATGTTATTTCTTCTGGCTCTGTAGAGGGATGCGAAACTGTAGTAGTACTCGTAGTATCAGAAAACCTCATAGTGGGCAAGTCTAAAATTGCAGAACCACTCATCATTTCTCCTTCAACTCGAATATAGAACGAGATGTCCTTTTTCTCTTTTGCTACTTTAATGCCCGAAATATCTATATTTGGAACTGCCTGTTTTTGGCTATTTCCTTTCCCAGGTGTGCTTGCTGTTAGTCTTTTCACGTCGTTTATTTCATCATTATATTCCTGATAATTCGCCCAATCTGCAAACGCCCCATCTATAACTATCGAACTCGGTACAGATATATGCGACAATCCCCGAACCGCTCTTCCAATTGAGACATATCCATTTTTTGTTGATACCTCTGTTAACTGCCAACCCAAAGTGTTTCCATTATTCGCATTCGGCGATATATCGACTACCGCAAAAAATATCTTTGTTTCGTCTATCGAGATTTTATACGATTCTCCAAATGGAATATTCACTATTCCATCAATCAACTGCCCCGTACCTAACTTTGTATCCACATGCTCATCAAATATACCATTCCCATCTCCATCTACATAGAACCTAACCATACTCACATCTTTATCCTCATTTTCAAAACTATCGCTCCCCCCACCATCTCCAATTCCGTTTCCACCCTTGCCCCCAAGCCTTGTTAATGTTACTCCCTCAATCCAATAACTCTGAACCTCTGCAGAACATTTCCATGATGAAACACAATTCGAAAAACTCCCTGGAATCAAAATAGGCATTTCTATCTCTCTCTGCATAAAATAGAGCAGCCCAAAATCTGTTGAAAAAGTAAAATCTAAATCATCTTTCTCACCCGTATTGTCGCTTGCAATCACATATACTTTCGGCGAACGAACTTTCTTCCCCACATACTCAAGGTCCATCTGTGCTTCAAGTTCGCTTCCATCACATGATGCTGCAACAGGGAATTGATGCGAAAAGCCGTTCCAATCGTCTTTAGAACGCATATCGTCAAAGGATGCACCGACTGCCCTTCTTACCACGTTACCCCAACCTATTATCCTCATGTGCGCATCTGCACCTAAACCACCCACCGAATAACCCGTTGTTTCCTCAGAATCCATATCAACAAAAATATCTATTGTGTCCAAGCCGTCATTTATCTTTCTCCCATCCGCTGAAGTTACACTCGTGCCATCGCCTTTTAAGATGTTCCCATCAACCTTTACATAAACCGAGATCTCTGTTGCTTTCTCATCGTTAACAACAGCCACTTTTTCTATATCTATATCACTATTTTTAACTTCACCTAAACCATCTGTATATTTCGGAACTTCTTCCCAATCGCCAAACGCACCATCTATTGTTATAATATCAGGAAGCCCAGTTATGTAAAAATATGGTCCTATTATAAGCGATAGGATTATGATAAAAACAATTCCATATGTAACACCTCTTTTTGTCCTTGGAAGATACGGCATTTTATCTCCATACAAAAATCTTTTCCCATTTGTCAGACCTCTACCATTTATAAATCCATTACCATTTATCAGACCATTTCCATTTATCAACCCATTTCCGTTCGTCAATCCTCTTGCAACAGGTCCCTCTGTCAGTTTTCTCCTTCTTCTCTCGTTTCTCTTACCTTTATTTCCATTATTACCCAAGGTGTTGATTAAACCGTTTATAACACCATATACCAAGCCGCTTTTCTCCAAATTCGCTGGCTTTCCATTCACAACTCCATTTGTTTTGCCCTGAGATACTGAAGTTTTTAGAGCCTGGACTGGTGATTGTCCAGTCAAACTCAATCCTTTTTTATCTTCAATATCCTCGGGCATTTATTCACCATCTGCATTATCTGTATCAGTTCTGTTCTTTGCTATCTTCTTCCTTCGTATTCTCCTTCTTTTCATCTAACCGAACTTCAGATGCAGTCTCTGAACTTTCGCCTGCTTTCGGCACTTTCTCTTTGTCCTGTTCTCCGTTTTTCTTTTCCTCTTCACTTTTCTCATTGCTTGCCTCTTCTTTCTCTATCTTTTCCTCATCCTTTTTCTCGGTCTCTTCATCTTTTACTTTTTCTTCGAAATCTCCCTTGTTCTCAGTCTCACCCGACAACTTCTCAAGACACAACTCTCTATTTTTCTTCGCTTTCTCATAATCTGGATTTATCTCAATTGCTCTCTCGAACGCCGAAAGCGCATCTTCGTATCTTTCAAGTCCATAGTAGGCAGTTCCAAGATTATACCAAGCCTTATCGTAGTCAGGTTTTAACGATACTGCCTTTTCAAAACATTCTATTGCACCCTGATAATCCTCAAGTGCAAGTAACGCCCCTCCTTTGTTATACCAGAACTTCTCGTTGTTCTGCTCTATTGCCAGCGCTCTGTCGAACGAATCCAATGCCTCTTCTACTCTGCCTGTCGAAAATAACGCACTACCCCTTGCATGCCAAATCTCTGCATTCTCTGGCTGTTTTGATAATATCGCATCGTAACACGATAGGCTTTCAACTAACTTTCCTAATTTAACAAGAGCCAAGCCCTTACCTACCCATCCCTCAATTACCTCAGGATGCTCAACTGTAATCCTATCATATACTGACAAAGCCTCTTCTGCCTTTCCTAAAGTAAACAATGCTTTACCTTTTTCTAACCAAGCCTCCACTCTTTTAGGCGCAAGGTCCGTTACTTTCCCAAAACTTATAACCGCATCTTCCAAACTCCCTTTCTTAACCTGCAACAAACCCTTCTGATACCAAGCCTCATCAAATACAGAATTTATAGATATCGCCAAATCAAAATATTCAAGAGCCTTTTCAGGGTCATTCTTTGCAATAGCCTTGCCACGCATAAGCCAATATTCATGCTCTTTCCCTGCTTTAGAGAGTTTCTCAAGACAGAGTGCACGAGTATCTGCCGCTTCCTCATAGTTCGGATTTATCGCAAGCGCCTTGTCAAATTCTATTATTGCTTCCTCTATCCTTTCAAGTGAAAATAGCACGCTACCTTTGTTGAAATACGCCTTTTCAAAATTCGGATTTATCTCTATCGCCTTGTCAAAACACGCTATCGCACCTTCAGTATCCCCCGCCTTATTTAATGCATTCCCTTTGTTATACCAAGCCTCGTAATTGTTCATCTTGGTTTCTATCGCTTTATCAAAAGACTTAATTGCTTCATCAATTTTTCCAAGTTCATAATATGCAGAACCTCTTCCGTTCCAGGCATCTGCATACTCAGGTTTCAGTTTCAACGCATTATCAAATGCTTTCGCAGCATCTCCATATTTACCAATCTCCATTAATGCACTACCTAGATTAAAGTGCGCTTTATCATAATCAGGCGAAATCTCAACTGCACGCTGGAAACATTTCGCAGCCTCTGCATGGTCTCCAACTGCAAACAATGCAGAACCTTTATTATTCCAAGCCTTATCGTAATCAGGTTTAATCTCAAGTGCTTTATCAAATGCTTTTATCGCCTCAATATGCTGACCAAGCGAATAATGAATGTTCCCTTTGTTATTCCAAGCCTTCTCATAATCGGGCCTAATTTTTAATGCTTCATCGTAGGCAACCAATGCCTCCTCTAATCGTCCAAGTTTTGTTAACGCACTCGCTTTGTTATACCAAGCCTTATCATAATCCTTTCTTAATTCGAGCGTATGGTCAAAACAGACTATCGCATCCTCTATCCTTCCTATCGCAAATAATGCATTTCCTTTATTATTCCAAGCCTCTACATGTTCAGGGTCAAGTTCTGTCGTTTTATCAAAACACGCAATTGCTTCTTCTACTGAACCTATGCTATAATAAGATGTGCCTTTCAAATGCCAAGCCTCTACATGTTCAGGGTCAAGTTCCGTTGTTGTCTCTAGAGAATCTATTGCTTCATGGAATTTAGCCATCTGCGAATATATCGCACCTTTACTGAACCAAGCCGAAACATTATTCGGGTCAAGTTCAAGGACCCTATCATAAGCAGCAAGCGCATCTCCAAATTTTCCTAACTCTGCATTCGCAGCACCTTTGTTTAACCAAGCCTCAACATAGGTCGGTTTTAGTTCTGTTGTCTTTGTAAAGCATTTTATCGCATCTTCATGTCTCTTAAGGAAAAAGAGCGCTGCTCCTCTCGAGAACCAAGCGTTTGCATTATCAGGGTCTAACCTGAGCGCCTCATCATAACATTGTTCTGCATCGTTGTACTTCCCTAATTTAAATAAAGTATTCCCTTTGTTTATGTATGTGTTAACATACTTCGGATTTAGCCTTATCGCAGTATCATAACATGCAATCGCTTTCTCATATTCTTGCCCTCTCGACAAGGCATTACCTTTGTTGTTCCATAGGATTTCATTCCTTGCATCTAACGCTATCGCATTGTCAAAAGATTTTATTGCATCCTCAATCTCGCTCAACTTAGATTGGCAATTTCCAAGGACTAGCCAAGCCTGGGCATGCTTTGGATCCTGCTCGACAACTTTTTTCAACTCTGTTTCTGCTTCCGCATATCTCTTTAAAGCATACAACGAAATTGCAAGATTAAAGTGCGCATCTGTAAATTCAGGTTTAAGAAGAACCGCTTTTTCAAACATGGGAACTGCTTCTTCATGTTTATTCTGCTTAGCAAGCGCCCTGCCAAGATTGTTCCATCCAATTTCAAAACTTGGCTGAAGTTGGATTGCACGGTCAAATGCATACATCGCTTCTCCATATCTTTTCAACCGCATGAGACATTGCCCTTTTGCATTCCAAGCCTCGTAATCGTTTGGATTTGTCGATAATACTTTGTTGAAACATTCAAGCGCTTTCAAGGTCTTCTTTAGGTTAAATAAACAAATCCCTTTTACAAACCAGGCATTCATCAACTCTTTTTTTGCTGTTAATATGCTCGAAAAACCCTCTATTGCTTCGTCAAGCGAATTTATCGCATCTTCGTGTAATCCTCTTGCAGCAAGCGCAAGTCCTCTATTATAATATGCCTCATAATATTGCGGATTTAATTTTATTGCCATATCATAACAACTTAATGATTCGTCTATTCTATTCAGAACAAAAAGCGCATTGCCACGGTTATTCCATCCCACCTCATCTTTCGCGTTCAGATTCAAATTTTTCTCGTAACACTGAAGTGCAGTCTGTATTTCATTCATCTTTGCATGGACATTTCCGAGGTTTAACCAAGTATCTTCGTTATCAGGATTCATTTCAAGCGCAGTGTCATAATAAGATAATGCCCTTGCAGGATTACCTATCTTTGATACTGTTAGACCTTTTCCAAGCCAGGGCGCATCAAAATCAGGTTCGAATAGCACGGTTCCCTTTTCAGGGAAGGCAGGTCTTCCATGCGGGTCTGCTTTTATTGCTTTCCTAATTGCACTATCATAAAGTTTCATAGCTTCCTTATATCTTCCAAGCCTGTACATGTTATTTGCCTGGTCTATATCCTCCTCAATCGAGGTTAGTTGAGTGCGCGAATATCCATAAAGCACCACACCAGTGAATAGAAAAATTAGACCAACCATAACCATGGGCTGATCAACTGAGAGATATGTTCTATAGAAAGGATAGGTGTCAGCATCGCCCCACATATTCGAGATTCCTGCATAAGCATGAAGAGGCACAAGAGAAATTATAAAATTACCAATGAATGTGATATTGAAATACCCAAGCCGGTGGTCTGTATGCACAGTGCCATAGTATGCAATAGCCAAGCCTATGATTAGGATTGCAAAGACCCACCAAGGCCAGGGAAAGCCAGCCCAATTTGGGATACTATAAAAGAACCGCTGGTTTATGAATGGAGCAGAGGTAATTGTTGCTCCTAATAAATATATAGAAAAACCAAAACTTGTCCTTTTTGGCATCTTTGGAACATTCGAAATAAATACAATCAAACCCCCAATCGCAAGAGATAAGGTTACGATTAGCGCCATTGCGTTCAGAACGTCAAAATGCCCAGGGTCAACCCACCAACGCATTGCCTGCTCTGTTCCAAGTTGGTATTCTATGACCATCTCAATTGCCACACATGCAGATAGAATTACATAGAAGTCCATCACGGTTTCTTTAAATGTGCGTTTTGCGGTTCTCGGATTAATCGAAAATTTCTTCTTCTTTTTCTTTTTTTTCTTCTTTGGTTCTTCCAGTTTTGGTGGCTTGGTTCTTACTTCAGGAATCTGTGGCGTGGAAAAGAAATGCTTTTTAACCATCTCTACTTCAAATTTAGAATTACAATGTGGGCAATGTGTAACTGCCGAAGGAGGCACATCTTGACCACAAGCAGGACATGGGTAATCTCTCAATTGTATTTTCGTATTTTGACTCTCAGTCGTTGTTTGAGTTTTGTTCATGTCCGGCATTGCAATCCCCACCTCAGGTATGCTTTTCGGTTATGCTTTATGCGTTCTTTTATTTTTATCCTTGTTACTTAAGGCAGTTGTTAGTCTAACGAGCCTATTCTCAAGTGCTTCAAGTTCCGCACTCATGCTTTCTTTTAGCGCTTTCTTCTTTTCTTCATCATTCCAATCCTCAGGAAGTTTCTTTAACAAATCATCGATTAATAATTCTATAAGAATCTCACGTCTTTCTGGTGCATTTCTCAATGCACTTAGAATGGTATCTGCAGCCTTGAATTTCTCTTTCTCAAGCAATTCCTTTCCTCGGTCTGTTAGTCTATATATAACATTTCTACACGAATGCTCTTTCTTTTCCACCAAGCCTTTCTCTTGAAGCGATTTAAGAACAGAATATACAGTAGGCTCTGATACATCATTATTCTCAAGTACGCTTTTAACTATATTAGAAGCTCTCATAGGACCTGAAAAGAGTTTAGTTATAATATCTATTGCAATTTCTGGATTGTTTTCAATCTCCAATCACATTCCTCCTTCGTATTTTTACACATCATTTTATTCATCATTTCTCTACCTTGATACGCCTACTCTCTACTCTTTTGTAAGTATAGAATTTGTAAGTATAGAAAATACATTTTTCTCAGCGAGATGTCTTCCTTCACGAGTAAGCATCCAAAGTCTATTCTTTGATTCATCTTTCTCGATATTTTTTATGAGATGCATTTCATACATTTTGTTTAGAAGTGTAATTACTCTCTTCTTAGGTATTCCTTGAGTCGAGAGCGCATACAAAAGTGAGGATGAGCGTTCTGGGGCGCGATAGAGTTTGCGAAGCACGCATAGGGCAACCTTTTTTTCTTGCATGCATGTTATATAACCTTGCAAGTTATTTAACTTTTCTCATTTTGATTTAATTGGCTCATTTTGACTAAAGAATCCAATACATGCTATAATCACCATTATCGAATGTTTTGTATCTTTTTGCCATTACATCCTTTCCTAAAACAGTGGTAACAGGTCCGTTATGTTCGATAAGCATATACCTAACATCATATTCTTTAACTGCTCTATCCAAATGCGTATTCCCAGTTAAAGGTCTAAGTTGCGCCCAACTATTAAGATACTCCGGATTTGCGCTAGGCGTTTCTGTATATAGATTACCTTGCCAGAAACCGGGGTCTCCTAAACCCAATGATTTTGTATTGTTCCTTGCATATTCTTCTGAATACACCCCATAGGATAACATGGTCATGCCATGACTAGGTAGGCTTGGCTTTTCTGAATAGGCTCTTATTCTATATACATTCGTTGAAGGATTAATTGTAATCGAAGAATTGGATATCTCGTATTTTGTGTATATCCCTGTATTGTAAGTTGCTTCGTTGCAGTAGATTACACTAAAACCATCTGTTGTTCTACTTTCTCCACCTGTAATTGTTGAACTAAGATTGGGACGCGTTACCTGAAATACACCTGAAAATGAAATTGCTACCATAAAAACAACTGCTAAGGCTGCTACTTTTATCCAGGGTTTTTGGACTGAGGTATATAACTTCATGAGACCTTCACACGCAAATATCATTACCACTGGCAAAAAGGTAGTAACTACATAATCAGAGATATAAAGGACAGGAGCAAACAATGCTAATGAGACAAGTAAGAACCTATTCTGGACGCTAAACCTATTTTTCATAGATATAAAAATAATTCCAATTAAAGAAAAAACCGCAAGTACTCCGTAATGTCTTGCGACCGAGGTTACAGTCCCCAAAAGTTGCGTAAATTCTGATTTTCTCATACTCCCAGGTAGATATTCAGAGATAATCTCAGAAACCAAGCCGGAATATGGTAATAGGAAAAAGAAGGAGATTGTTCCTAAAATGACGATAAAAGTCCATTTATTTACTTTAGGAAGTTGTGAAGCAAACTTGTTAGAGCCCAAGCCAAGTAAAAATGCAAAGACCAATGGAACTAAGAGAATAAACATATTATGAGTAAGTGCCAAGATGAGCGCGGTTAAAATACACAAAACAACATAATTTGATGGACCTCTTTTTAATGTCCGCAGTAATAAGAAAAGAAATAATGGCAGAATAACAATGAAAGGACCTCTGGTAGATAAAGTAAATGTGGTCCAATATAGCATCCCTGGCGCTAGTGAAATTGCACCGCCCATCATAAGCCTAAATAGATTGCTTTTGTGAAATTCTCCGCTTAATATAAAACCTAAAAACAAACTAAGTATCCCCTCGAAAATACAGAATATAAAAATCGCCTCTTCTGTAGTAAAACCAGTAAGTTGAGCAATTGCAGATACAAGTAATGGTATCCCCGATGCATAACTGTATGAATACACCCCAAACAGGGATAGTGGGTGCAAATACCAGGTTACGCGTCCTTCTCTATTGATTGCATTAATCAAATCATGTATCACAAAAGAGTCCCAACCTATTTCGTGTGGCGTCATGGGATAGCGTATAATGAGGTTGAGCACTACCAGAAGTAAAAATAGGATGAAAGTATTAAGTTTTGAGATTCTCATCTTGACTTCCTCGTTTTAATACCTCTTGCGTATCTATTATGAATTATTTATACTTTCAGCATTTTGCAATTTCCTCGGATAACATTCACTTGCTCGTTCTTTTCATTAATTTAAAACAACCATGGCAAGCACTATTGAGAAAATTTTTAAAATAGAAGGCATGGACTGCCCCACATGCGCAATTTCCATAGAACGAAATCTACGAAATATTAACGGAATTAAAGAAGCAAGTGTAAACTATGTAAGTTCAAAACTCGTTGTAAAATACGAACCTGATAAGATATCTAAAGAAGAAATAATCCTGCATGTTCAACAACTTGGCTACTCTGCATCGGAGATTATCTCTGCATATCCTCAATCAGGAGTTAAAAAGAGTAAATATCTACAAATTAACTTTATTCTAATCCTGCTTGGAATTGTCCTTTCTTCAGCAGTCCTCGCGATAGAAACATTTGCTCTTATCCCTCAGTTAGGTGTGAATAAGGGCTTGGTGCTCTTTCTTTTATCTACTCCCGTGCAAATAGGCTTGGGGTTTAGATTTTATAAAGGGACCTATTTTTCGATTAAAAACCGTTCTGTTGACGTGGACATCCTCATTGCTCTTTCGACTACTATCGCATACATTTACAGCACTGTAAATGTCTTTTTTAACAGAGAAACATACTACGAAGCATCTACTATGGTGCTAACTATAGTGCTCATAGGTGAATTCTTAGAAGAAATCTCGAGAGAAAGAACCACATTTGCAGTAAATAAACTCCTTGCTCTTCTTCCGAAAAAGGCGCATGTAATTCAAGATGGCTTGGAAAAGGTAGTCTCTGTAAGCGAGATTAAAGAAAGGGATATTGTGCTCGTAAGACCTGGTGAACGTATTCCTGTAGATGGAAAAGTAATTGCAGGGACCTCTTTAGTTGACGAATCGCCAATTACAGGCGAGTATATTCCAATCGAAAAAAAGCAAGGAGATGAAGTTATAGGAGGAACCTTAAATCGGACAGGGAGCATTCAAGTTCTTGCTGGAAAAGTAGGCGAAGATACTGTTATTGCACAGATTGTACATTTAGTTGAAGAAGCCCAAGCCTCAAAGGCAAAGGTTCAAAGAATTGCAGACAAAGTTGTTACTTATTTTATACCCTCTGTCCTTCTTATTTCTTTCTTTTCATTTATAATATGGTTTTTAGTTTTAAAGGAAAGTTTGTTTTTTTCGATTAAGGTAATGATGAGTGTACTAATTGTTGCCTGTCCCTGTGCACTTGGGATTGCAGTCCCTACTGTGATTATGGTAGGAACAAGCCGAGGTGCTGAATATGGTATGCTCTTTAAAAAGAGCGAGGTAATTGAAAATGCAGGCAAAGTTGACACCGTGGTTTTCGATAAAACAGGCACACTTACACTTGGAGCGTTTACAGTATCTGACGTAATACCAAGAATGATACCAAGAACTGGATTTGACAGGAATAAATTGCTATATTATGCAGGGATTGCAGAACAATATTCCGAACATCCTATAGCACGTGCGATAATCCACGAGGCTAAGAACGAGGGAATTGTCGTTCCTCGACCCGAAAGATTTAGAACATATCCAGGCTTGGGGGTTGAATCTGAATTTTACGAAAAAACTGAAGATACCAAAAATACTGAAAAAAACGAAAATAATAAAGAAACTGAAAAATTAAAATTAAGAAAAATCCTAGTAGGTTCGCAAGAACTTATGGATAAAAATGGTATAGATTATTCTTATTTTAATGAATACATAAAGGAACTTGAGATGGAATCTAAATCGATTAATATCATATCACTTGACAACTTGGCAATTGGTATATTTGCAATCTTCGACAAAATAAGAGAAACTTCAAAAGAAGGTGTGGATTCTTTAAAAAGAATGGGGATTGAGGTAATTTTGCTTACTGGCGATGATGAGTTAACTGCAAAATCTGTTGCTCAAAAATTGGGGATTGAAAGATACTATGCAAAAGTCTTGCCTGATAAAAAGGCAAACTTAGTAAAAGACCTTCAGAATAGAGGAAAGTTTGTTGCTATGGTAGGCGATGGTATAAACGACGCTCCTGCACTTGTCCAAGCCAACATCGGCATGGCTTTTGGTTCTGCAACAGATATTGCCATAGAAGCAGGTGATGTTGTTATTATAAAAAACGACCCGAGAGACGTTGCCAACGTGATAAAATTGTCAAAAAAGGCAATGAAAAAAATCAAGCAGAACCTATTCTTTTCTTTCATATATAATATAATAGCAATACCAATAGCCGCAGGGATACTTTTTCCATTTACAGGAACTCTACTACTTAGCCCTGTCATCGCAGCCTTTGCAACCTTATTCTCAGATACTTCGACGATATTAAATGCTCTTCTTTTAAGAAGATACTCTCCTTCATTTGAAAAAATTTAAGATTTAACTTGAAATTTAACTTTAACTGCAACTATTTTTTCCACTATTGGTAACTATTGGTAAAAGTTCTCTTAAATCGTTTATTGAATAATCTGCATATTTGCATAACTTCCCTCTAATTATAGTCGTCATGCCAATTTTTTTTGCACCCATCATGTCTCGTTCTGCATGGTCTCCTATATAAATCGATTCTTCCGCACGGGCATTTGCACGATTTAACGCAACCTCAAAGATTTTTTTATGTGGTTTGCACACTCCTACTTCCTCGCTTGTTACTATTGTAGTAAAAAATTCCTTTATGTTATGCACTTCAAGTTGCGAATAAATAAAATCGTTATCCACATCAGAGACCAAGCCTAGAGGTATTCCCCTATTACGAAGTTCTTTGAGCACATCTATAACCTCAGGGAAAAGTTTAACATGCTTAGCATGAACTTCAAGATATATCTTTCTAAACCAAGATGAAAAGTCCTTGTCAAGTTTAACATTCTCATTCGAAAGCAAATTTGATAAGGTCTGCATACTTGTCTCCAAGCCGTTACGATACACACAATCCGCAACTGCATAAGATTTTGCTACACTCTCGTTATATTCTTTTGTTAAAGTCTCCACGTCTTTTTTTAAACCATAGTTTGATTTTATTATCTCCATGAGATAGTAATGGGCAATTCCATCGCTTGCAATGTCCATAAGCGTGCCACCATAATCAAAAAAGATGTTCAAAGGCAATTTTATCTCCTCTTAATTCTAGTTACCTTATGGTTTTATTTCGTAAAATATTTTTCATTAATTTTGCATTCCTCTTCGTTAGCCGAATGCTTTATATGCAGGCATTTGCATTTTACCATTAGGGAGGGTTTAAACTGCGTATTAAATTGTTCATTGCGTATATATTTCTTTTAGTATGGGGTTTAATCTTTTCCTCATTTAGTGTTAATTCTTTCCAACATGCAACTAATCTGTCGTTCGAACATAACACATCTACTAAAATCACCACTATTTCTAAAATCACTACTACATATGAAAGGCAGACTACAGGTAGTGTAATAGGATATATTTACACAAATACGGGCGTTCCAATTGCAAATGCTAATGTATCTGCATACAATTTCTCGATTGGGCGGTTCTCTACAAATGCAAACAGTGCAGGATATTATTCAATCACTAACCTGCCTGTAGGTGAGTATCAATTATCGGCTTGGGCTCCAGGCAGAGAATTTGACGTTAACTATTCTGTAAATGTTCCCTATTCAGGAAGTGTATCTGTATCATTCTATTTAGGACCGTCAGGGGTCATTTCAGGAACCGTCGTTACAAGGACATACACACCCATTCCAAATGCTCAAGTAAGACTATCCATATCTGCAATCAACACAACTATAATAAAAACTACAAACTCGCTCGGGCAGTTCCAATTCTCAGATTATCTTGCTACTGGTGAATATACGCTATACACAAATGCAGATGGGTTTATTCAATTAACATCACGAATTCATGTAAATTCAGGTTCCACAACCAACGTTCAATTCGTACTAAACAGAAGCGCAACAATCTCAGGAAGTGTAAAAGATGACCTTGGCAATCCATTGAATGGCATATACGTGATTGCATACAACAATACCTACATGGGTGCAAACTTTTCAACCTCAGGTAACTATATAATAGACCACAATCTTGGAGATGGCATATACTATTTAGAGGCGTATGGCGAGGGATACGTAAGACGGAATTTTATAGGACCTGTAAATGTGGCGCTTGAAGGGAGTGCAACCTGTAATATCGTATTAAATAGGTCTGCAAAGATACATGGCACAGTTCGCAATACGCAAGGATATGGCATTCAGAACGCACGCATCGAACTTAACGGCATAGATGCAGGTGTCATGCTTACCGAATATACTGATATTGCAGGCAACTACATGTTCGATACAAATCTTTCGGCAGGAAGATATGTTATGTTCCTTTCTGCAACAGGGTATGTTTCTAAAAGTATTCCTCAATTCAGTTTAGGGTTTGCGGAAGACAGAACAATTCAAATTACGCTAAATAGAACAGGAAAAATATATGGAATAGTTCAGGACCAATATGGTGCTCCAGTAGTAGGTGCACAAGTTACAGCATATGCGCAAAACATACTTGGCACTTTGACAAATACAACCGATTCGACAGGTTCTTACTCTTTACTCGGCTTGGACGCTGGTATCTATCAAGTCTATGCGCAAGCAAATGGATATGTTTCATCAGGTTACACAACTGCAACTCTTTCCGAAGGTCAGAATTTGTCTGTAAATCTTAAACTAAATGCAACTGGATGTATTAATGGAAGTGTATCTGATTCTACAGGGAATCCAATCCCATACGCCTTAGTTACCGCAAAAGATGCATTCGGCGTTGAATATACTACTGTAACAAATACCTCAGGTCTTTACTCTCTTAAAGGCACACTTCCAGCAGGAATTTATGATGTCATCGTTACCGCAAATGGGTACAACAAAGCAGTCCAAAACGGATTAAATGTTCCTAAATTCGGAGTTGTTTATGCAAACTTTATTCTATATCCCCTGGGCAAGGTTTCGGGCACCATTTACGATGAAAACAGCAATCCAATTTCAGGGGCTAAGGTTACTCTCTTATCTCTTTTGGGAAAAGCCTACAATATGAGCACATATTCTAATGGAACTTTCTCGTTTGGTTATCCGCTCGACATACAAGAAGGCGAATACAAGTTATTAGTATCTGCAATTGGTTTCGCAAATTATACTTCATCTAACTTTATGGTAAGACCTGGCGAGATTTATTGGACAAATATCACTCTTACGAGAATCTTTACTCTTTCAACCCCCTCTAATATGCAAAACTTTACCTCGCCATACATACAAATTTCAGGTACCGCAGTTCAAGACGCTTCCTTATCAATCATAATACAATCCTCATCAACAGGCGAAGAGAGAGTATATGTCCCAACTATAAATTCAAATGGAATTTTTTCAGTCCAAGCCGAAATATTTTCTGGCAGAAATATAATTACCATAGACGGAAAGATTAATAACGATAATAATAACACCCTTCGCGTTTCAAGAACCGTATTTCTTACAATCCCCTCGCTTACAATCGTATCACCACTTAATGGCACGACTATTACTTCGAAAACACTTATTGTGAGCGGAACTGCTTTGAATTATCTTGGTGGCTTGGATGTTTCTGTATTTGCAAAACTTGATAGCGAAGAATATACACCCGCAATAGGAAATGGAAGTTGGATTTGGTACAAAGAGTTAACTTATTCCATGAATGGTCAACATACAATTTTCGTTAAAGCCATAGATTCTCTTGGCACTGTCGTAAAAACAACATCTATAATCGTAAACATCCCACCAAGAGAAATAGGCGTAAAAATCGAACCATACAATAATAATGTAACCTCAGAAGGTGGTGTTGTCTCATGCAAATTTAGAATAATTAATACAGGGAATGAGTTAGACAGTTACAGAATTACCGCGAATGTAAATAAACTTTGGAGTTGTAAAATTGTAGGAAATGGCACGGTATCGAATGTACGTGATGGCACCTCTGAGTTCGTTTCTATAAAGGTTACTTTTCCAAATTCAAATTCGCATGCAATCTTGACTGTAAGCGCAGTTTCATTAACCGACAACTCCGTGGAAAGTATGGCTGAAATGCATCTATACTCAACAGAAAGACAATCGCCGGGCGAAATTAATATGCTTCCAATTTTTTTGATGTTTGTTATAGTCGCAATCATCATAATTTTTGGTATGTACACTTGGAAGAAAGCACTTGAACCTCAAGATGAAGAAGTTTACGATACTGCCGCAAGTAAATATTTCTCAAGTTACGACCTTGCAATCGAAAAATCACGAAGTCATAGCAACGAATACGCAGGCTCAGGATATGCACAGTCATATAATGGTAATATTGTAAAAACAAAACATTTTGCAACCTATGGAGAGGAAAATATTTCATACACCGCCGGAGAACGTATGGAACAAAAAAGAGAATAAATAGTTGATATCTAATTAAAATAACAAAACAAAAAATAAAGAATAGACCAAGTTAAGATGATTGAGTTAGAGTGTTTATGCGTTTGTAGCCTTTGGCTTTTCTATAAATTGAGCAAGCCAATTCAGCCCCTCATCTACTTTTGCCTGGACTTTATTTATTTCGTTCTCCTTCAGATGTTTAAATCTGCCTTGTGTCTTTAGATATTCAGTTACAGGGGTTCTTTTTAGAATTGCTGCCTTTGTCATAGACGATACTTTTACATTGTAAAAGTCGCCATTTTCAATCTCGTAATTTAGCCAGAACCCAGTTTCAACTGCAAGTTTTCCAACCTTAACAGTATCCTGTGATGCATATCTCCACCCTGTTGGGCAAGGCGCAAGAACATGTATAAATGCAGGTCCTTTCACAGCCAAGCCTTTCTTAACCTTATCCATAAAGTCCTTTGGATATGCCACGTTCGCAGTCGCAACATATGGCACATTATGGGCTGCGATGATTCTTGCAAGCGGTTTCTTTTGTGTATTCTGTCCAAAAGAACATTTACCATTTGGGCTTGTTGTCGTGCTCGCACCGTATGGCGTCGCACCCGACCGCTGAATGCCCGTATTCATGTATGCTTCATTATCATAGCAGATATATAGCAAGTCATGTCCTCGTTCCATTGCTCCAGAAAGAGCCTGAATACCTATATCAAAGGTTCCTCCATCGCCACCAAACGCTATTACATTTACATCTTTCTTCCCAAGCCGTTTCATCGCTGCCTCTACCCCAGAAGCAACCGCAGCCACATTCTCGAATGCACAATGTATCCAAGGTACTCTCCAAGCCGATTCCGGATATGGCGTAGTCATAACTTCAAGACAGCCTGTGCTCGAACATGCGATTGTATTCGGTCCCGCTGCCTTTAGTGCAAGTCTTGCCATAATTGCAGCACCACACCCTGCACAACCTCTATGTCCAGGTGCAAATAACTCTTCTTTTGGTATAGTTAACTTTGCCATTTTTACTCCTCCCCTTTTTCTCCAAATTTTACTCCTACAAAAGTTCCTCCTTAAGCCCAAGCCATTGTATCGGTTTTTCTGCTTTTCCACCTTTCAAGGCTTTTTCAGATTCCTCAACAACCTTCTCGAAATGAGTTTTGACTATGTCCCTACCTCCAAGCCCAGCTATGAAATCTAACAATAACGTCTTAATTCCATTTTCAGCAAGCACAGCAGCAACATCTGCATATACAGGTCCTGTATGCCCATAACTTTGTGCTCTTTCGACTATCGCAAGAACCTTTGCTTTCTTTGCAATCTCTGCAATTTCCTTAACTGGGAATGGTCTGTAAAGCGCAATCCTTGCAAGACCTACCTTCTTTCCTTTCTTTCTAAGTTCATTTACCACAACCTTACCTGTTCCAGAGGAAGAACCAAGAGCAATAATCACAATCTCTGCATCGTCGCACATATATTTTTCAACAACCTCGTACTTCCGCCCGAAATGTTTTGCAAAATCCGCCATAACTTCCTTTACTACATCGTAAGAAGCACGCATCGCATCTTCTACTTGTTTCCTTGATTCCATGTAAGTTGCTGGTGTTCCGAGCGTGCCAAGAGACATTGGCTTGGATGGATCAAGGAACGCATGCTCAGGCTTGTAAGGCGGCAGGAATTTATCAACTGTATCTTGGTCTGGTATGTCAACACCTTCGTAAGTATGCGAAAGTACAAAACCATCTATAGTAACCAGGCTTGGAAGGAGCACTCTTTTATCTTCTGAGACTTTGAATAGCATTATTACAGAATCGAGAGCCTCTTGGTTATCTGCTGCATAGAGTTGTATCCAGCCAGAATCTCTTTCTGCCATTACATCAGAAGTATCACACCAGATATTTATCGGTGCAGACAAGGCTCTATTTGCCACGCCCATTACTATAGGAAGCCTCATCCCTGAAGCCACCCACATGATTTCATGCATAAGAGCCAAGCCCTGCGACGAAGTTGCGGTAAAGACTCTAACACCAGCACCCGATGCACCGACACAAGATGAAAGTGCCGAATGCTCTGATTCTATCTTGATATATTCGCAATCAAGTTCACCATCTGCGACAAAATCAGCAAGTTTTTCAACCATAACTGTTTGTGGTGTTATTGGATAGGCTGAAATAACCTGCGGTCTGCATAATTTAGCACCATAAGCAACTGCTTCATTCCCTTTCAACAATTTTCTCATTTCAAAACCCTCCTTCTTACTTCACGTTACTTTATTATTTGCTCTCCGGAACCATCGTTATTGCTTTCTTATTGCATACTTCCATGCAAATCCCACATCCTTTGCAAAAATCATAATCTATCACATATTCAAGAACATTCTCGCCGTCCATTTTCGGCATTATTGCAGGTTCAGGACAGAAGGTATAGCACTGACCACATCTTATGCAAATCTTCAAATCCATTATTGGTTTGAAACTTCTCCAACCCCCTGTCTTATTGTTTGTGGTATTGCCTGGGTTTTTAACAACACTTCCAATTGTAACCTTTTCAACCAAATTACCACCCCAACTTCGTTTTATCGTATGCGTCCTTTGCAGCCTTTGCGTTCTGTTCCGGCTTGGCTGGCGCATTCTTTTTTATCGCATCCATAACAAGTTCAAGTTTTGTGATTCCTGTCGCACGAACTACCGCACCAAGTATTGCAGTGTTAACAATAGGTGCAGTCTTAGACCCCAAGCCGTTCTCTATCGCAATATCAGTTGCATTCACGGTTGCAACTTTATAGTTTCCTTTGGCAAAGGATTTAGGTTCTTGTTCTGAGTTTACTATAAGTATTCCACCGTTCTTAAGCCCAGCAGTTACATTGACTGCCTGCATCAACGTCGGGTCCATCACAACTACAACGTCAGGCTCGTATATCTCTGACCTGATGAGGATTTTCTCATCAGAAATTCTGGTAAATGCCTGAACAGGCGCACCTCTTCTTTCCACACCAAACATAGGAAAAGCCTGGACAAACTTGTTTTCGTCGAATGCAGCCTGTGCAAGAATCCCCGCAGCAGTAACTGCACCTTGTCCGCCTCTGCCCCAAAACTTTATTTCTTTCATTATCAACCCTCTCATTTTTATCCTCGAAATAGCCACTATGGCTATTCAATCTGGGATATCACAAAAATAGTATAAATAATTATGTAACTCTCATAACTCTTACGTTACTCACAGCAATTTATCTCTGAATATAAAAAATGAAATAAATGAAACTACCTTTTAAGGAGATAAGGTTAAGAATAAGTCTTCAGATTATGCTTTCAACTCTTTCTCCTTTTGTTTCTTTTTAGGTTTACTTAAATTTTCTTTTTCGGTATCAACGCACTCGGGTGGTTTGTGTTCCTTATTAAGATACATTGCCTGAATTATATCTCCTCTTGTAATTATACCAACAATTTTTCCATTCTCAAGAACAGGCAAACGATTGATTTTCTTCTCTATCATAACAGGTCCTGCATCTTCTACATAATCGTCAGGTTCTACAACATAAACTCTTCTTGTCATAACATCTCCAACTTTCATTGAAGAAATCTCATCTAAGGCTTTTTTTATTTCCTTCCTTTTTCGATCTTCGTAAAAATCAACACCGAAGGCATGGATTGAGGGATATATCATCCTCATCTCAGTATATGAAGTTCTCAGAATTCTTATAATGTCTGCTTCGGTAAATATCCCCACCAACCTATTGTTGTCATCTACTACAGGCGCGCCAGATATGTTATGTTCTGCAAGTTTCTTGACTGCATCTCTGACAGTTTCGTTCATATTCAAACAGATAACATTCTTTGTCATGATTTCCTTGACAAGCATTCCCACACCATATAGCAAAGGTATCTTAGAGTAAATCAAACTTTCTATATCTCGATTATATTTTATAATTTTAAATTATTAATTATATTCTACGGAACTGTTAAAATCGAGCATGGTGCGTCTAGTAGTATCTGTCTCTTAATCTCCGAATTAATTGATTTAGTTCCCCAATCGAATATTACAAGGTCAAACTCATTGCTACTTACAAGGTCCGCAAACTCGTTCGATGGATTTTCCCTAGCAGATGCGAATTCACATTCCAAGCCGTAGGTTACGCACAACTTTTTGATATATCTTCCTGCATCTAAGACCTTCTTATCGTCTCTGTCTGATAGGAAAACATACAATTTAGGACTAAATGCATAGCACAATCTGATGGCAAAACAACCTCCTTTTTCAGGATGTACGTCTTTTCCAAGAAAGACAAGTATTTTCTTGTATTTATTGAACTTTCTTGCAACAATCAAAGGAGTGCGCATGTTGTCTAAAATCCCTAAAATCTTGGATTTTCCTCGAATTGTGTCAATGAGGTTCAATCTTTCTTCTGAGACAAGGACACAATCAGGCGGTGCTAAAGGTTTATCTTTAAGTTCAAGTTCCTCATGGTCTATGAGCATATTTTTTAGCGTTTTGTATAGGTTCTCTGAAAGGAGTATCGAAAAACGCACTCTTGCACTCTTTACAATCTTATCTATTTTATTCGATAGACCACTTATGTTAGTTTCTGCAGTTTTAAAATCCTCATTTGCCATAAGAAGAAGTATATCTGCATTAATTCCAGAGGCTACACATGTTGCTTCTCTTACTGCTTTTAAGATATCCTCTGGTTCCATAGGCAGGACAAATAACCTGTTAACAGGTGAAAAAAGCTCATGTCCACCATGGATTAGTTTCCTTATTGTTTCAGGGTTTGTTGTCGAAGAAATTATGGTAAGCATGTCTCCTTTTTGAACTACAATCTCTCTTCTTGGAACGATTGTTATATCCCCTCTTTCTAGTGAAGTAATCTTGCAATCAGAGGGAAGGAGAATTTCGCCTACTTCCAAGCCAATGGAGAGTGAATGTTCTGTGATAAGGACTTGTGTAATCTTGTGAGGTTCTGGTTGAACCATCTCATCTACTGTTTCAATTGCAACCTTTTTTGGACATATCACGTGTTCTATCCCGACATCTTCGAATTTTTTTATATTATGCATTTCATAAACCATTACGATTATTTTTGCAAATGAAATCCCTTTTACTGTCTGTGCACATTTTAGATTCGAATTGTCGTTTCCAGTCGATATAAATACAGTATCTACATTCGATAAATCTAATTTGCTAAGAACCTCTACATTGCTCCAATCTCCAAAATGCACTTTTATACCTTCGAACTCCTTCTTCAGAATTACATATTGTGCAGGGTCTGACACGAGAATTTCTGCATTCTCCCATCTTTTTGCAAGTTCTATACATTCTTCTGTGCTGCCAATAATTAGTATTCTACCCATTTCTTCAAACCCCATCTTTCAGAGCGTAATTTTCCCATCTTGTTTTTTGAGCAAACATGCGTCGCAACATGATTGGCGTCATCATAGTTGTAACAATTGCCATAAGAACAAGAGCCGAGAAAATCTCTATACCAATAAGTCCATACTTTAATCCAATCGAAGCAATCACAAGTTCCATGATACCTCTACCATTCATGCCCAAGCCGAGCGCCAAGCCCTCTTTATCAGACATGTTTGCAAGTTTTCCGCCTATAAATCCTCCAAGAACCTTCCCCATTATCGAAACGAATAATATGCTTGTTATAAAAATCCAGTTTGTAAGCGACTCTATCGAAAAGTTAAGACCAATATATACAAAAAATAAAGGCGCGAGAAATCCAAATGTAATTCCCGAGGCTACTTTTTCAACTTTCTCGTATTCTTTTTTACCTATAACTTCCTTGGAGAGTAAAAGACTGCCAAAGAAAGTGCCCGCAACAAAATGGAGTCCGAGGATTTCTGCAATTCCTGCAAAGAGAAGGACAAGCAAGATAATCAAAGCAAAAAGCGACTCTCTTCCCTTAAGTCTTGAAATAATTCTTCTCAACCTCGTTGGGGTATGGATTTTTAATCGAAAACGAAAAGTAAGGAGTTTGTCTACGAGGATTATCAAGATAATAAAAATAAGCACTCTGCCTAACACAAAAAGAGAATCAATAAAACCTGCTGTGATAGTCGAGGAACCTGCAAGTTTAAGCACTACTGCAAGAATAACAAGTGCGGTTATATCGTGCGTGATTGCGGAGGCTACAAGCATCTTTCCGAAATTTGTATGCAATTTTCCTATGTCCATAAGGATTCTAATAGAAACAGGTAAGGCAGTAATCGAAACGCATAATCCTATAAAAATCGCACTCACAAAAGATAATTTGAAAGCAATTCCAGTTATCCAACCAAGAACAAATGGAATGAAAAATCCGCCCCAGCCTACAAATATGCCACCACCTCTTACTGCGTTTCGAATGTCGTCCATCTTCATTTCCAAGCCGGCAAGGAACACAAGTAAGAATATACTCAGGTCAGCAAGTGCTTGCAATTGTTCTGTAGGATGGACTAACGCAAATACAGAAGGACCTACTACTATACCAACAATAATCTCACCAATCATCGCAGATTGCTTAAACTGTTCCATCACTTCTCCGATAGCTCGCGCTAAGACCAATAGAATGAGGATTGTAACAATCAGTTCCATCAAAGCACCGCTGACATTTTACTAAACAATTATTTGGTAGATAATAATTACTGTCGCAGAAAGGGCTAAAAGCAACTTTGCTGATTGCTAAGCGTGTTACATGTAGGAACCTGCGGTTGGCATTACGACGACTGGATAAATGTATTTTATCCAGCATATCTGAGAAGTAAGAAAGATAAATGGCTCGGATACTATTCAGAAAGGTTCGATACCGTAGAGATTGATTCCACATTCTACAATTTTCCAACTGAGAGGACAGTATCATTCTGGCTTGGAAAGATTTCTACCATCCAAAAAAAAGGGCGAACGTTCACATTTTCACTTAAAATCCCAAAAAACATAACACACGATTATCTTCTAAATGGAATGCTCGATACCGCAATCGAAACCACTCGAAAATTCGAACAAAAGGTCGTGTCAAAGTTGCATCAAAACAATTGCCTATCCTCTGTTCTTATTCAGTTATCACCATATTTTAAATCTGATAAAATCGACATACTCGAAAAATACCTCTCTGCTATAGACCACTCAAAATACGATTACACAATAGAGTTTAGAAACACCTCCTGGCTTGGAGTTGACAAAAACTTCAAAAAAGATACCCTCAACCTACTTTCTCGATACAATATTGCGAATTGCATTACTGACGGACCCACCTCGCCTAATACAACCACTTCCACTGCAAACCATGCTTATATTAGATTCCACGGCAGAAACTACGATATCTGGTTCAAGAAGGAGATTACTCCTACCGATTCTCGCATTAACAGATACGATTATCTTTATTCAGATGAGGAACTAAAACCCTGGGTGGATACCATTAAAAAAATCAACTCATCTTCTAAAGAAACTCGGATTTACTTCAATAACCACCCCCATGGTAACGCCATAAAAAACGCACACTCTATCAAATCCATGCTCGAATTAAAAACTATCTCTCTATCTTCTACTTTTCAGCCCCAACTCTTTTAAATACCCATAATTAGATACTCGATTACCTTGATTCTCTTTATCTTGAATGTAAATAGGCTTGGAATGGCATAAAAAAGAGAGAAAAATTAATTGTTTTTAGTTTTTGCGACTTTTTCAGGGTACAAATCTTTGATGACCTCTGTAAGTCCGAGTTTTTCGAGTTTTTCTTTAGTGGGTTTGCCGTTGCTGTCCCAGCCTCTAAGTCGATAGTAATCATCAAGCAATTTGTTAGCTTTGTCGTTATCGATAACAAGGTCTCTGAACTGTCCTACTTTTGGCTTTTCTGAATATCTTTTTGGAGGCATATCCCAAGAGCGACCGAAACCTTTTACTTCTCTGAACCAGAACGCACGAGATATATTGTAAACCTTTTCTGCAGAGAGTAAGAGTTCATCTAGAGTAGTCTTGTAACCCGTTGCTGCTGAATACAACCTTGCATAATCGTTCAGGTCAACTTCAAGTTCTACCCATTGTAGACGGCATGCGCCGAGTTGGTCAAACAAAGGTCTGATATGCTGAAGTTTTATCACGTACTCTGCTTTACCTTCTAATTTATCTCTGCCTTCCTTAACATCGTATGAAATTGCCCAGGAACGGTTATGATGCGCGCCCACATCGCATGTCATGTATGATAATGCCATCGAAGGCGCGGCTCTCGATTCGTATCCTGACTGTTCCATTCCTTTAACATGGACTGCGAGGTCCATGGCATTCCATTTCTGTGCCGCATATTTCACGCCTTCTGCGAGAATATCTCCAATCCCCTCTCGGAACGCAATCTTCTTTATCAAATCAAGATAGCCTTCTTTCTCGCCAAATCTATACTTCTCCTTTATTATTCCTTTCTCAGAACATTCCATGGTAAACCCAATTATGTTCCCTGCGGAAATCGTATCTATACCATATTCGTCGCAGAGATAATTCCCCATTAGAACATCGTCTATGAAACCCATGCCGCAGTTCGAACCTAGCAGTGCCAAAGTCTCGTATTCTGCACCTTCTACATACTTATCATATGTCGGAATGTATGCATACTTTCCGCATGCCATTGGACAGCCAAAACAACTCTTGTTCAATTTCACATTCCTAGGCACCATAGTTGTACCGTCGATGTCAAGTGCCTTTTCGAACTTACCCTGCTGGAAATTCCTCGTAGGTAATGCTTCTATTTCATCAGATGCCCATTTTACTACTTGTGAAGTGCCATATTTTTGCCAAGCCCCAAAGTTTGGATGTTTCTTGCAATCGTCAAACATCTTTCCTGCTACTTTCACAAGTTCTTTCACATCTGCAACTGGTATATCTTTGGTTCCATGAACAGCAATCGCCTTTAATTTCTTAGAGCCCATGACTGCTCCTATACCTGCTCTTCCAGCCTGCCTGCCATAATCGTGCCCGATACATGCAATCTTTACTAATTTTTCACCTGCAGGTCCTATCGCTGCTATCTGAAACTCCTCGCCTAATTCTTTCTTCATCTCCAACTCAGTTGTTATTATGCCTTTTCCCCAAAGATGCGACGCATCCCTTATCTCTACTTTATCATTCTCCACATACAGATACACAGGTTTCTTTGATACCCCCTCGAATACAAACAAATCGTACCCTGCCATTCTCATCTCTGCTGAGAACAGCCCACCCATATTCGAATCTCCGAAACCGCCCGTAAGCGGCGATTTTGCTGAAAAGTGCGTTTTACCTCCGCCAGGTGCAAACAATCCAGACAAGGGTCCAGATGCTACTGATACTTTATTGTCAGGTCCCAGTGGGTCTACATTCCTTACTTCATCGTAAAGTATCTTTGCTGTAAATCCTCTACCTCCTATATACTCACGGGCAAATTTCTTGTCAATCTCCTTAACTGATATCTTTCCACTAGTAAGATTTACTCTTATCATCTTTTGATATCCATCAACAACCATTTTTTACTCCCCCTTTATCCAACTATGCCTTCGTGATTGCTCCCGTAGGACACCATCTCGCACACATATAGCAGTTATCGCATTTTAACGGCGTGTCCATATCCGGATGTGTAAGCATTGCACCACAGGGACAGGCATCTACACATACTCCACAATTCGTGCACAGGTTCTTATTTATCCTATACACTCCGTTCTTCTCTGTAATCGCACCACTCGGGCATGCCTCTGCACATTTCCCGCATTGGTCGCATACTATTATATCTATCACAGGTTCCGGAAATTTTGGCACTATCTTTAGCCTTGATTTCTTCGGATTGTTCACTTTCTCATGATGTATAGAACATATGGCTTGGCATACCCTGCACCCCGAACACTTGCTTTTATCTACTTTTAGCATCCAATCCCCCATTCTCTGGAACATTCTATTTCATTAAATATTTTTTCTTTATCGATATATCCTTCAAAGCATCTCGCCGCTGTCTAAATTCCAATCTAATATTACCTCTCTCAATTCTTTGCTCTTTATTTTTCCGTCTAAGTATTCACATGCACATTGCAAAAAAAGACTTGCAACCTCAACCGCTTCTTCGAACTTCATCTTATAATTTTCATTCCTAAACTCTATACATCTTCTATCAATCTCTCTGCTCGATATTACCACCTGCGTATTTAGCGCATATACTGCTCCCACATACGAAAGTTCTATCTCTATCGCCTTGGGGCTTCCTCCATAAACTTTGCTATGGCTTTCTCTTAATACCTTCACTAAAAAAGATGGAAACTTCCTAAAAAAAGCATCTCCTCTATCTTTATATGGAACTTCTATGTATTCCTCTAAGTTGCAATCAGAAAATAGCGAATTCTCACATTCATAGTAAATATATGAATCCTGATGTACCTCGCATCTTGCATGTTCTGCACTTTGCACAGCATCTGATTTTTCCCTAAATTTTTCTCTTATTATATTCATAGTGAAAGGATGTATCGTTATATCTGCTGCAATATGTGTTAAATATCCAAGTGCAAACGCAATCTCTTTATCTTTTTTCTCGTTTTTCCCAAGCCAATCTTCAAGCCTATTGACCTCTCTTCTCTCTTTACAATCTCTTCCCTCATTACAATTTATCAAAAGTTCGCATGCAAACTGCCCCGTCTTCTCATGATGCATCATGTCTGACCATCGAGATGTAAAAGGCAAAATCCCTGCATAATACATATCTGCATATATTCCACCCAAAAAAACGTAAGTCGGATTCTTTACCAAAACCTCTTTCAAACTCTTTTTATTTATCCTTTCAAAAGTTTTCGTAACTACTGCAAAATGAGTAAGCCAACTAGGCATAGTCTTCCTTCTACTATTTCTTCTATTTCTTTACCTTTCATTTCTTCATCTATACTATAAAGGGCATTTTTGAATAAGATGCAAATTCAAAGAATAAATTGCAAGTCTTTAAATTCCAAGCCTTCTAAAGCCATCCAAAATTTTCTAATATTTTCAAATATTCTTTTTCTATCACTTTCTCTACTTCTATCACTTTCTCCTATTATTTTCTAATTTATTTTCTAATATCTTATAGATATCTTATGTCCAAATGTTCTAATAAAATTTCCATTTTTAATAAATTTTCCAACCAATCAAATCTAAACAAACAAATCAATCCCGAAAAAACACTCATTCCTAAATAACTAAATAATCTTAAATAATGCGACTGCATTTTCCTATTCGGTGTAGTTATGGATAGAAAACTTAAGGGCTTGGTGCTTGCAGGCGGCCATGGCACAAGGTTAAGACCTTTGACTCATACGGGTCCAAAACAGTTAATCCCAATTGCAAACAAGCCTAACATCCTCTATTGCATAGACGATTTGCGTGATGCAGGCATAACAGATATTGGTGTAATTCTGGGAAATAACATGCCTCAAAAAGTGCAGGAACTTCTGGGTGACGGTAGTAAATACGGTGTAAAAATAACATACATTGTGCAAGGCGAACCAAAAGGGATTGCGCATGCTATAGGTGTTGCAAGAGATTTTATGGGAAACGACCCATTTTGTGTATATCTTGGAGATAATGTTCTTACAGGTGGTATCAAAGAGATGGTTAAGGATTTCATAGAAAACGGTCATGAAGCCTGTATCGCATGCTCAAAAGTACGAGACCCGCAAAGATTTGGTATCGCAGAACTTGATGCTAATGGAAATATTATCTCGCTCGAAGAGAAACCCAAAGTGCCTAAATCAGACCTTGCGCTTGTAGGCGTGTATCTACTTAGAGAATCTATATTCGATATAATAAGCCAACTAAAACCATCATGGCGAAATGAACTTGAAATTACTGAAGCAATAGACAACCTTAGAAAAAAGACAAATAGAGTCCATGCGCACATAATTACAGGCTGGTGGAAAGATACCGGTAAACCAGAAGATATACTTGAAGCGAATAGGCTTGTCCTTGACGAACTAAAACCCGAAATTAATGGTAAAATCGAAGATGGCGCATTCGTTACGGGGAAAGTTTCCATAGGTTCGGGGACTGTAATCATGAAAGGCTCTGTGGTGCGAGGTCCAAGTATAATAGGTAATAATTGTGTAATAGGTCCAAATACTTATATTGGACCATATACTAGCATTGGCGATGGGTCTATAATCGAAGGTGGAGAAATCGAAGCGAGTATCGTGGTAGGCGAGGCTAAGATTAAATGCGGTAAGAAAATAGTCGATAGTCTAATTGGTAAAGGTTCAACAATCCTCCAAGCCGAAGGGATGCTTCCTAAAGGATACAGGCTTACCATAGGCGAAAACTCAACTGTGGCAATTTAACAATCGTCTCTTTTTTGTCTTTTTTTATCTTACCTATTACCTTATCCTTATTATTCTTATTCCTTATCCTTATTATTCTTTATCGCGTATAATCTATCAATTATGAACTTCTTATCCAAAATAGACAAGAAATAACCCAATTTCGGTCCTCTATCTTTACCAAGTAGAAGTTTATACATTGCAGTAAATGTGTCTTTAGGACCCAAGCCGGAAGTTGTTGCAACATTATGGATTGTATTGTGTATAGTCTCCGCATCCCAATTTGAATCTTTTAGTTTATCTGCGATTTCCAAAACTGTCCGTCTTTGAGCATCTGATAAACTTTCGATTACTCCACTAGGCAACTTCTCCTGTATAGAGAACTTATCTTGCTCTGTTGCATATATCCCAAGCCAGTTATCTACAACCTGGAATTTCTTTTTTAACCTTTCATCTTCCCAGGAACTCATTTGCTCAGGCACATGTCCTGTTCTCTTTAGTATTCTAACCCTATCTTCATAGTCCTTTGTAATTTGTGCAACTACACTCATATGTCTGAATGGCACTTGGAAATATCGTTCAGGTATGCGATTTTCCTCAATCTGTGAAAGTTCATACGAGCGTTTCAGCTCTTCAAGGTCTTCTTGAGGCGAGGGCTTATCAACACCAAAATAGAGCCTTTCCACATGTTCGTAATCTTCGATTAGTTTTACTAAGTCTTTTGTAATATCGAAATCTTTGTGTTTTGTTGCCTTTGTCCTGAAAAAGAAGAAACGCATGATTTCAGGCGGTGCGACTCTTAGCATGTCATCTACAGATATTATATTTCCAAGCGATTTTGACATCTTTGCGCCACCTACGAGGATATGCTCGTAAATCACGGGGTGTGGAGGCTTGTATCCAAAGATATCTTCACAGATAACTTTTGAAGTATCATAAGAGCCGCCTGCAGCCGCATGCTCTTTCCCGAAAGGTTCGCAGGTTACCCCAAGTATCTTCCATCTTGCAGCCCACTCAACTCTCCAAGCCAGTTTACCATTTCTTAAATCTGATTCTCCAACATTCCCGCATCCTTCGATTTTCTGTTTACCTGCTACTCCTCCTATACATTTGTAATGCACTTTACCGTTCTCGTATTTGTATGAATGAGTAGTTGCAATCCTGCCGCATCTTGAACATACGGGGTCAAATGGCAACCAATCCTCTTTCTTTTCAGTCCCCGAGATTTCTTTTAAAATCTTCCTTACCTTGTCTGCGTTTTCTAAAGCCTTCTTTGCCTCGTTCTCATACATCCCTTCTTTATACATCTTAGTCCCTGAATAAACCTCAGGTCTAACGCCTATTTCTGCAAGAGAATGCATAAACTCATCGACACAATGTTTTACAAAAGATTCGCAATGTTCTCTTTTTGGACATGGGAGGGAACTTACCGGAAAACCAAGATATTTGTTAAATTCAGGGGGGAAACCCATGGGCACCTTTCTGAAAGGGTCCATGTCGTCAGAAATCCAAATCAATCTTGCTTTACCGCCTAACTTTCGTATTGCCCGGCAGATTCCTTCTGCCATGATTACATCGCCTGCATTCCCTATATGAATAGCACCTGAAATCGAAGTGCCACTTGCTACTACATGTTCCACGTTAGGTCTTTCTTTCATAAGTGCTTGTGCTACTGTATCTACCCAATGCATATTTTCCGCCCCATTTCTCTTTCCATGAATTCTGTTCTTGAGATATATTCTTTTTCAGGACTATCCCTTCCCTTTATACCAAAATTATACCAAAAATATCAAAATCAACCTTCAAGTTATCAAGTAACATATCCAACAACATCTTACATTTTATTTTTTCAATTTTATTTTCATACATTTTTATTTATTTTTATTTTTTGTTTTTTATATTTTTATTCCAATATTTATAAGGCAAATTTTTTTTTCTTTGTGAACGAATTTTTTACAAAAATTAATATTTTATTTTTTGAATAATATTTTTTCGAGGTAGATTTAGGTTAACCTAAATCTATTTTTATCAAAGTTTTAAAATTATTTCGAACCTTTCGAACTTGCTTTTTTCAAACCTTGCATCCCCAAGCCAAACTCTCCAACCTATTGACTTTTTCAAAACTTAAAATTAAAAACTTCTGAGAATTGAATCGACATCATCAAGTTAAGTTCAATCTTCTTCTAAAAGATAAAATCCTATTAAAGATAAAAGTAAGATTACAAATCAAACAATCATTCAACTTTCCAAGCCAATCTTACCAACAATCTTGAAGATGACATTAATCCAAGCCGATAATTACATTCGAAGATTTTATGATTGCATAAGCCTTCCAAGCCTTTCTTCAACCCAAGTTTCTTTGCAGAAACCCTACTTATTTACCAAGATGACATTAATCCAAGCCGATAATTACATTCGAAGATTTTATGATTGCATAAGCCTCCAAGCCTTTCTTCAACCCAAGTTTCTTTGCAGATTCCCTACTTATAATAGAAACTATCTTTGTGTGTCCTGGCAACTCGATTATAACCTCAGCATTCACAAGACCAACAGTTACTTTCTTGATTTTACCTTTAATCACATTTCTAGCACTCAGTTTCATGTTTACTCGATTCCTAACCAGGCATTTGAACATTCATTGAGAATTCCGCAGATTTTACAGATTTACTCATGAAAGACAGTAAGCGTAATCAATAAATATCCACATCCCCATCAACAAAAGGGGAAGAGTCTCATGCTCGCCAACATGCGCAAAATCGACGTTATCACGAATGCATATAAGAAAGCAATGATTGATCTAGGATGGAATTTTGTAGGCGAAGATAACTTCGACGAGTTTAACAGGCTTAAATTCACACCCCCAAGAGAGCCAAAAGAAGGCGAGGCAAAATCTGTTGATTTCCTGTTCATTCGTAAAGATTCAAACCTAATGACAGAGATTGGATATTTAGATGTCCCTCTTGACTTGATTTCAAAAGCAACTATCATAGTAAACATCACTCAAAAACTTAACCTTCCATATTCGCCACTAGGCAAAGATAAACGAAAAGACAATTTCCTCTATGACCCTGAAGGATACCTGAATAAAGACCTAACGCCCAAGCCAGTGCTCGATGAAGATATCTTCTCATCCCTTCTCCAGGTAAAAATAGCAACAATAAAAGAAATCGAAGAAATCAAGGCAGCACGAAAAGCAGGTAACGCAAGGTCTCAACTAATGACAAGAAAAGTTGTAGTTAAAAAACAAGTGGATAAAAAAGAAGAGGTAAAAACTGAACAAAAAGAAGAAGGGAAACTTGCTAGTTTGCTTGCTTTCAAAAAACCAGAACAAAAAGTAGAACCTAAAAGCGAAATAAAATCAGAAAAGATAGAAGAAAAACCTAAGATGGAAACTAAGGTCGAACAAGCCAAGGTTGAAACAAAACAAGAATCAAAAGAACCCAAGGTTTTGCCAAAAGAAGATAAGTTAAAAGAAGAAAAGAAGGTCGAAGAGATTGAAGTTCCAAGTAAAGAGGAAAAAGAAAAAGTTTACGAAGTTGAAGTTATCGAGGCAAAGGAGAAAATAGAAGAGAAAAAAGAAGAAGAACCTCCACTTGTCCATGAAGAAGACGTACGAGAGCCACATATACAACTTGCTGTCCTTCTTATAATCGTGATAGTAATCGCAGTTATAGTCAATTTCATAAACTTCTGAACTTTCTCTTTTCATTAAAAAGTTTCAATCTACTTATACAATCTTCAAAATCTTTCATATTCTCTATTCTAAAAAGGGTGCTGCATATCTCTGCAGAATATGGCATTCCTTTTGCATACCATCTTAGATGTTTTCTCATTTGTAGCATTGCGCTTTTTTCTCCAAACATTTCTGACAAAATTCCCGCGTGCATCCTTGCAATCTCAATCTTTCTATCAAAAGAGGGCTCTTCTACTTTCTTTCCTGAAAAGTGCTTTGAGATATGTTCAAGCATCCAAGGTCTGCCAAGTACACCTCTACCAACCATAACTGCATCGCATTTCGTTTCTTCTATCATCCTTGATGCATCGTATATGCTCTTTACATCGCCATTTCCTATAACTGGGATAGAGACATGCTCTTTAACTTGCCTGATTATTGACCAATCTGCCTTTCCTGTAAACCTTTGGCTTGCTAACCTAGGATGTATCGCAATAGCATCCGCCCCCGCATCTTCGACTATCTTTGCAATTTCCAAGAAGTTTCTATGCGCAGAATCAAATCCCGCTCTCATCTTCACAGTTACGGGTATCCTTACCTTAGACACAACTCCATGAACTATCTTCTCTACCAATTCGGGTTTCTTTAATAAAACAGCCCCTGCGCCGGTTCTCATTACCTTAGATATAGAACATCCTAAATTTATGTCTATTATATCACAACCTGCCTTTTCCACAATCTGAGCCGCCCTGCTCATCTCATCTACATTCGAGCCAAAAATCTGAACGCTTATCGGATGCTCCTCATCATCTATCTTGATGTACTCAAAAGATTTCTTATCCTCGTGGCATAAGCCTGCAGCAGAGACCATCTCAGAATATACCAAGCCGGCACCGTGCATTTTAACAACCTTTCTAAACGCCCTGTTTGTGATTCCTGCCATAGGTGCAAGTACACTTCTATCTTCAATTCGCACATTTCCTATTCTAAACATCATTTGGGTATTCTCATCATCTTTATTAATCGTTGTCAATTGGTAGGAAAATCTATTTTTTAGTATGCCATTCTCTTTATCATGTCAGAACCATCCACAGAAACAATTTACTTAACAGACTCTTATCTCAAAGAGACAGACGCAAAAGTCATCTTTCTTGAGAATGAAAAAGTCATTCTCGATAAAACCATATTCTATCCCGAAGGAGGAGGTCAACCCACAGATTTAGGAAAAATAATTTTCATGAACAACGAATATTCTATCAAAGAGGTAAAGAAACAAGACGGTAAAATATTGCATATCCTTGACAAAATACCTAATTTCAAAACCGCCGATTCTGTTCATCTCATACTTGACTGGCCCAGAAGGTACTCACACATGCGTTACCACTCTGCTCTACACATCCTTTCTAAAGTAGTTTACAACGAATTTGGCGCTCAAGTGTCAGGTAACCAGATTTACGCAGACAGAGCAAGAATGGATTTTACTCTAGAAAATCTCACCCCAGAAATCATACAAAAAACAGAAGAGAAAGCAAACGAAATCATATCTCAAAATAGAAAGATAAACATCCTTTTCCTAAACAGAGATGAGGCAATCAAAAAGGTAGATTTGCAAAGAACCCGTATAGATTTGCTTCCAGAACAAATAAAAATTATTCGTGTTGTGGAAATAGAAGGTTTCGATGTCGATGCATGTGCAGGGACCCATGTTAAAACAACCTCAGAAATCGGAAGATTGAAGATAACAAAAACAGAAAACAAAGGAAAAGGGAAACGCAGAATGGAGATTAAAGTAGAATAGTCGAGAATAGAATAGTTTAGAATAGAACAAAATAAATCCAAACTTTACCTCTTAATTTTATCTCTTGCCCATCTAATCATTTTTCTTGAAGAAATCGAAAATATATCCTTTCCATAAAAGAGAGAAAATGCCCTCAAGGCTCTTTTCAGGTCTATATCCCTTTTTTTAGTTATCAATATCTTGTAATGCGCATATCTTGACAAACTTACTATACCACCGATCGAATGCTTGCCTGCTTGCCCGCCCTCTATCTCCATCCCAAATAACGGAATATGGCAGGCATCGCATCTCTTTTCCATATTAGATAATGAAAGCAATTTTGTTATCCCCTCTTTCTGTTTTCTATTCAATTGCAGGAAAAGAACAGTATCTAATTTAGGCACATGATAGGTTGCCTCTCTACCACTCGGAAGCACTTCTGTAGGCTTGTACCTATAACATGGCAAAAGTCCAATTTTCCATCCTAAAAAAGAAAGAAGGCATCTTATTCCATCGTCTGTATCTTCATACAATTTGCATTTATTCCCAAGCCCTAAACATTCTATTAATTTCTTTCCTGAACATAGGTCTCGAAAACTATTCATACCTTCACAAGGACCTCTCCATTGTTTAATACCTATAAATTCAGGTATTCTACATTCCGCAAGGTTATTCTCATGCTTGTCTAACATATCTACAGAAGAGGAATCGATTACATGGACGCTTTTATAACCTTCAAAATAATTGAATGTGCGAACAATCGCTTCTGCACGCTTGACTGACATACTACCACTACCCTTTGCATTCTTATTTATCACAAGAAAGGAAAATCTAGAATGCGTAGAGAGAAGATTCATCAAATCAGTAGAAACTACCTTGCTTGTCGGGTCGCTTGATTCCACCTCAAACGAAACAAAAGGCAGGTATCTTGCATCTTTTTCGCATACTCCAAGTAATTCCATAAATGACAAATAAGAATCGTAATCCATACTCTCCTCTTTCATGTCAATTGCCCATAGAAGGTCTATCACCGGAAGATACGCTCGAGACAAAACTCTATTCGTTCTGTATCTATGAAAGGTGGTAAATCCATAATCACATCCAAGCCTGCAGAGTTTTCTTATCGTCGAAATATGCTCTTCCTTACCTTCCTTTAACTCATGCTTACATTCGTCCAACAAAACATCATCTTTCCTTACTTTGAATAGAATTACTCAAAAAAAATACAACTTTATTGTGCAATTGCAAATTTTTCATAATTCACATACATTTCTCATGCATTTTTTCTTTTCATCTGTTCCTTGATGATAATTTCGGCGCTTTGTAGAAATTCTTCTTCTTTTCCCATTGGGATTAGAGCACCTGCCGCAACATTATGCCCTCCTCCAACTCCGCCTACTTTCTCTGAAGATTTTTGCATTACCAAAGACAAGTTTAGCCCTGCCTCAACCATCGCATGGTCTCCTCTTGCAGATACCTTAACGCCCAAGCCGTCTGAAGAATATGCAAATCCAAATATAGGAACCGACCTGTCTATCTCTCCTGAGCCTAATAGCATGCTCGCTACTATACCTACTATATTATCTAACACAAGGTCTTTCCCATGGAAATACTGTAGATATTCCCTCTTCTCTATCCCAATTTCTTTAACAATCTGCATCATATCTACAAGCGTCTTTCTATGTCCCTGCAAAAGAACCTTTGCCTTTTCGTAATACTCTTCTCTATCACCTTTGCATACTCTAAACCCAACTTCTGCTTGCTCGTATCTGCCACATGAGTTTAGGAGCGTCGCATATTCTTTTGCATCGTGAAGTTCACTCCCTAACTTCTCTTTATTCAAAACATACACTTCGCCAACCAACCTTAAGGCAGTCTTGTAGCCAAATCCTTTTATCAAAAGTATAGTTATCAAGTTCGATATTATCTTTCTTTTATCTTCTTCTGACAAATCAATCCATCTTAACCATTTCTCATTCTCCTTAAGAGGGATTCCAAGACCAACCAAAAAAGAGATCGAGGAAGTTTCACTCCCTGTTATACCAGGCAAAATTGGGTCGTTTGCATATTCTAACAATTTGAATACAGGCCTTGTTTCCCGTCCGAATAACCTAATGTCTATATTTTTTGAAATCACTCCGCATTTTATTCCATCTGAAATTATCTCTTCGTTGATACCAAGTAGTTTTCTATGTTCGCTATCTTGCAGGTCCCCTACTGCTCCTACTATAGCAAGTGCCGAGAGGTCTCTGTTTTGTTCGTCTAATGCCCGAGCAACTAAATAGGTACATCCTGCACCCGAGATGGCATGCGCACCATTATATCCAAAAAGATGCGGATTAAGATGATATTTCACCTCAGGCATCCGACTTGTTTCTTTCACTCCCACAACATCATTCATACCATCTTTGCATTCCATCTCGAGGTTCTTCTTCTCTACAGAAACCGCATCTTCGTATGCCTCTGTAAATAAAAGCAAATCCTTCCTAACTTCTTTCGGAACTTTAGAAACTGCTCTCTTGCTCACCTCTTCTTCAAGCCTTATCTTTGCATAATTCGGAACAGGCTGCGTTGATGGCACATGATGGTCGGTTACTATTACTTCCATCCCATCTAAAAGATGAACCAGGCCGCTACCCAAGTCTGTAAACCAAACTATCTCTTTTTCTTCATTCGAAATATCAAACTTAACTTCCCCCATGATTGGTTTTTGCATACCCACCTTATCCTTGTTTTCTCTGTTTTCACTCTTCGCAGTTTCACTATAGTGTGCACTCAAACCCCCATCTGCTTTTTCAGATTCGTATGAATTGATATAAGAAGAATTGTTATTAGAAAAGTTGTTAGAAATAGATTGATTTTTTGCATATTTCAGCATGTCCACCTCATAAAACTCCAAGCCGAACTTTTTCCTCAATTCCATTATCTTACTTTCGTCGAGTTGCTTTACAAATTCAATATAATGTGGAATCTTTAGCCTATCGAGCGCAATAGAGGAAATAGCAGCCGAAGTTATACCATCTGCATCTATGTGCGAAATTATCCTGAACCTTCTTTTCGAATTTTTCTTTATGTATGCGGCAATCTCCCTTGCAATCTTTTCCATCACATGTGTATCTTTTGAAGCAAAGATAAAATTTTGCCAAATTAAATTTAAAAAGATAGGATACTATACATATTCCAAACATCGGCAAATCCCGTAAAAGAAATCGGCAAATTTATATCCCAAGCCACACTATTTTTTATCATGCATACGGTCGGTGTTTACATAATTACCAAAAACGTATATACAGAATACGACGAAAGAAAACTTCTCGAATGCGAACTTGCCTAACTCTTTCTTCTCCTATACTTTAAACTTTATTTTTAATCTTTCTGCCTCTATATAATCTTCTTTTTTCTATCTCTGTAATCTCTATTCTATCTCTATAATCTTTAGATAAAACCATTTTTCACACTATTTCTCCATTTTTTACGCTCTTTCCATTAATGAACGTTAAGTCCTAATATTCTATATCATCGCTCATGGATACTCTATTTAATGTCGTTCTTGCAACAACATTAGTTAGCCTCATCGCACTTTTCGCATCTCTTGCTCTCTCTATTTCAAAAAAAATACTCGAAAAGATATTGTTAGTCCTCGTAGGCTTAGCTGCTGGCGCTCTCATCGGCGCATCTTTCTTTCACCTAATCCCTGAATCGCTCGAACTCTCTTCTCCAGATTTCACTTTCTCTATCGTAACTTTAGGATTTATCCTATTCTTTCTACTCGAACGCTTATTATGGAAACACTGCCATCAAATAGGATGTTCGTTCCATTCTTTTGCTTATCTAAACATAATCGGAGATGCCATACATAATTTTACAGATGGTCTTATAATCGCGGCATCCTTCCTCGCAGATACATCACTCGGTATAATTACGACATTTGCAGTTGCTATTCATGAAATACCTCAAGAACTAGGTGATTTTGGCATACTCATCTTCGGCGGTTTTTCTGTTAAAAAAGCAATAATATACAACTTTGCATCTGCAATCTTTGCAATAGCAGGTGGCTTAGTAGGTCTGTTACTATCTAATTTAGCATTCAATATAGTTCCTTCTCTGCTTTGTATCGCCTCAGGTGGGTTCATATACATTGCCTCAGTTGACCTCATGCCCGAACTACATAAAGAGGCGAAAACTAAACGGTCTTTCATAGATATCATCCCATTCCTTCTCGGTATCTTGATTATGTGGGCAACTAGCGTCCTCGGCTTGGGATAGTTAGGATAGGATTGTGTGCTTTTTGGTATCCTTCTAATCAAATAAATTCTTCTAACCATATATTCTTTTAACCATGCATGATTTATTATTTTATGTATCTAACACGAAAAAAATAAAAAATGAAATTAAAAATGACGAAATTTAGGTATTTTTTGCCAACTTTTTCTTAAGATGTGGTATCAGACCACCATCGTTGAGTATCTCCATTACGAACTGAGGTAGGGCTTTTGCCTTTAACTCAGTCCCTTTTGTTAAATTCTTAACAACGCCACTTTCAAAATCTACCTCAAGTTCATCTCCATCATCAACTCCCTTCGATACCCCAGGACAGATCAATATCGGCAAACCCAAGTTTATCGCGTTCCTATAGAAAATCCTTGCAAAACTCTCTGCAATTACAGCCGCAACCCCCGCATACTTAAGGCAAGTCGCTGCCTGCTCTCTAGAAGAACCGCATCCAAAATATTTCCCAGCAACTACAAAGTCGTTCTTCTTTACCTTTTTAGGAAAGTCAGGATACACAACTTCAAACGCATGTTTTGCCATTTCGGTAGGTTCTGTTATAGGTAAAAACTTTCCTGCATAAATCACATCGGTGTTAACATCATCACCGAACTTCCAAGCCCTGCCTTTCACACTCACTTGCTCACCTCCTTAGGATGCGCTATCTTGCCAAGTAGCGCAGACGCTGCAACTACAGCAGGCGAAGCAAGATACACTTCCGCATCTTTTGAACCCATCCTTCCCTGGAAATTTCTGTTCGTAGAAGATATGCATCTTTCCCCAGGAGCAAGCAAACCCTGGTGCGCTCCCAAGCACGGTCCACAGCCTGGATTTATTATCACAGCCCCTGCATCTATAAAAGTCTTCAGGTATCCTTTATCCATTGCTTCACCATATACTTCCCAAGAGGCAGGTATCACTATCATACGAACATCTTTAGATATCTTCTTTCCTTTTAGAATCCTTGCTGCAATCTCCAAGTCCTCTAGTCGTCCATTCGTGCAAGAGCCTAACAATGCCTGATGGATTTCCTTACCTGCTACTTCTGAAACCGGCTTGACATTATCTACCTGATGCGGACAGGCAATCTGTGGTTCTAGGTTGGATACATCGTACTCTATGGTCTTCTCGTATTGTGCATCTTTATCTGCATATTGTGGTGTGAACATCTTGGAGGTCCTCGATTTCAAATATTCTAAAGTCTTATCATCTGGTGGAATTATTGCTGCCTTTGCACCCATCTCCATCGACATATTACATATAGTCATCCTAGACGCTATGCTCATCTCTTCTATCGTCTTTCCATAGTACTCAACTGCTTTGTAGTCTGCTCCGTCTGCTCTCAAATCGCCTATTATTCGCAATATCAAATCCTTAGAACCTACCCAAGAAGGAAACTTTCCATTCACTACTATCTTTATTGTTTCAGGCACTTTTAGCCAAAGCGCACCTGTTGCCCAAACTGCAGCCATCTCTGTCGCTCCTATGCCCGTAGCAAAAACACCGAACGCCCCATGAGTTGTAGTATGCGAATCTGTTCCTACAAGCAACTCCCCAGGTCTACAATGCCCTTTCTCAGGTAATATCTGATGACATATCCCTGCTTTTATATCGTAAAAATGTTCTATCCCTTGAGATTTTACAAACTCTCTTACATTCTTATGCCCTTTCGCGGTCTCTTCTGATTCTGCAGGGACCCTATGGTCAAATAAAATTACTATCTTTGACTTATCCCAGACCTTCGGAACTCCTATGCTCTTAAATGTCTTCGATACCAAGCCGGCATTCTCGTGAGACATCGCAACATCTACTTTACCATCAACTATCTCGTTCGGCTCAACTCTCTTCTTCCCTGATGCTCTTGCAAGTATCTTCTCGCTTATGTTCATTCCCATTTTCACTCCCCCCATTTCATTGCACGACTTTTTCTTTCCTTGCATACCTTTCAGGCAAATCTCTTTCCCAGGGTCCATCGTACTCATGTGTCGATGGAGATATCCTCCTCATTGGCTTTTCTCTTGTCATCTCCTCATACACTTCGGCAACCAAGCCTGATACCCTTCCTATCAAGAAAAAACCCTTCCCTAGACGATAGTCAAAACCCATGTCTGAAATTATCGCACCTATCGCACCATCTACATTTATCGGCAAAGGTTTTCCACTTTTTGCAAATTCACCTTCAAATGCCCTTGCCATCTTTACATGCTCGTTCGCTATGCCTAGCTCCTCTGCAAGCAAAAACAACTTTGCAGTCCTTGGGTCTTTAGTATGGAACCTGTGTCCAAATCCAAGTATCCTCGTCTTCTTAGATTTTGATTCTTTTATAACCTCTGCAGCAATCTCTTCGTAATTCTTCTTTTCTTCTTTTGCACGAACTACGCATTCTTGCAACAATTTCGCACAACCTTCAATCGCACCACCATGCGCTTCACCGATTGCAAGGACGCCTGCCGCAACTGCCGTAGGTAAAGGCACACCTCCCGAGGCTACCGTTCTTGCAGCAACACACGATGGAGGTGTAATACCATGGTCTATCGATGATGTAAGTATGGCATCCATCATCCTGCCTTCGTTTTCATTAGGTAACCTACCTTTAAGAAGCAAAAATACCACATGCGAAAAAGGCACATTCCCAATCAAATCTTCCTGCCTATATCCTCTTGTTACAAGATGATTAGGTTCTACTCTCGTTATCGCCGTCTTCCAAAATACTTCCTCAACCATTTTTCTTCCTCCCTATCTTTTAAGTGCCTGCTTAACAAGCAAGGGGATGTCTGAAAGCAATGTCGCAACTCTTGCACCTGCTTCAGTAAGCGCTTTTATCTTCGAATCCGCAGTCCCCATGTTACCTTCTATAATAGCCCCTGCATGTCCCATCCTCTTACCCTGAGGCGCATATTTTCCAGAGATATATGCAACAACGGGTTTTTTCATCTTTGGGATGTATCTTGCTGCAAGTTCCTCGTAAACTCCACCAATTTCGCCCGCCATTGCAATACAATCCGTCTCTGGGTCTTTTTCAAACATCTTAAGAACATCTTCAAAATTACATCCTATTATTGGGTCGCCACCAATACCAACTGATGTACTCTCACCCAAGCCGTGCAACCCTAACGAATTCGCTATATAGTAAGTAATCGAACCACTTCTCGACACAGTGCCAATTCTGCCCGGCGAAAATGCAATCTTAGGGAGCATTCCGACAAGCGATTTCCCAGGCGAGATTACCCCAGGCGTATTTCCACCAACCATGAGAACATCCTTTGATTTTGCAACCTTTCTCACATATAGCATGTCATGTATTGGTATCATCTCTGGTATCATAACAATCGTCTTTATCCCAGCATCTATTGCTTCAATTGCAGCATCACGGGCAAATTTTGCAGGTACCCAGATACTTGTAACTGATATCTTTGGATGTGCTCTTTTTGCTTCTTTCACGGAATCATAAACAGGCACTCCATGAACCTCGCTACCTCCTTTACCAGGCGTTACTCCAGCAACTATCTTTGTTCCATATGCCTTCATCAACTTCGTGTGCGTCATCGCGTTCGTGCCCGTAATTCCTTGAACAAGAACTTCTGAATTCTCATCTACAAGAATCGCCATCTAGTTCACCTCCACCTTTTTTTCTTTAGCAAGTATCTCTTTTGCGACGCGCACCGTCTCTTTTATGACCTCTTCTATTGGCGTGTCGAATGCGTATATCTTTACATTCGAAAACAATTCGGGCGTTTCTTTCCTTGCTTGCTCGAACATCTTCCTTGCTTCCTCTTCCATGTTTCCTGCCATACGCATTATCATGGGCTTCTTCGGCTTGTTCTCTCTTATGTACTGAATTACCGCCTTTGCCCAATCATCGCATCTCGAAATACCACCAAAACGAGCACCAAAGATTGCAACTACCTTCGGATTGTCCATTAAGAGACCAAGCATGGTCTTCATCCTTTCAGGCGTAGGACCGCCTCCTGAATCCATAAAGTTCGCAGGTTCGCCGCCAAAATGTTTTATCAAATCTATAGCAGCAATCCCAAATCCCGCACCACCTGGGAATACTCCTATGTAACCATCTAGGTCAACGTAGGGTATATTTGCTGCTTTTGCAATCTTTTCCCTTTCCGTAAGTTCGCCTACCTCATGCCTTACTATAACCTCGTAATCTGAAAGTTCGGGATGCCTAAAAATAGCATCGCTGTCAATATCCATCTTTGCGTCGAGCGCATACCCTTTTCCATCTTTAGTTGATATAAATGGGTTTATCTCAACAAGTTTACAGTCCAAGCCGAGGAAGATGTCATTATACAATGCATTTATTGCATTTCCAACCTTGATACAATTCTCACCCTTGAACCCCATCTCTATCGCAATATCTCTCCCCACATGTGGTGCAAGTTTCTCCCCTGGCTCCTGATACAACTTTATTATCGACTCAGGGCTTGTCTTTGCAATCTCTTCTATGTCAACTCCGCCTTTTAACGAAACTATCAGAACTGGTTTATGCTCTATCCTATCTATGGTTGCGCAGATGTAATATTCTTTTGCAATCTCCATCTTCTTTTCAACAAGAACTTTTTCGACTGTATAGCCCTTTATCTTCATCTTCTTTAACTCTTCAATCTTCTTCTTTGCCTCATCTAAATTATTTGCAAACTGAATGCCTCCTGACTTGCCTCTACCCCCTATTAACGTCTGCGCTTTCAAGACTACTGGGAATACGGCATTCTCCAACTCCCAAATGTTATTGTCTATGACCATGCTTTCTGGAACTGGTATCCCATACCTTCTAAAGAGCCTTTTTGCCTCATATTCGTAAAGTCTCATTCACACCCTCCTTTTACCTTTTTTAATCCTTCTTTATTCCATTTTTCCATTTATTTTCCCAATCACTTACTTCATCCCTGCTCTATATTTTGCAATCTCAAAATCCACGAAATCGCAATGATGTATTATTATAGCCTCGGGAATGCGAGATACCTTCTCTCCCTCTTCAGAATGCGCACCTATTATATGACAAACCTCTACGGGTAATTCATGTTTCATAGCAAGAGCCAAGCCGCTAACTGGATGCCTTATCAACTTGCCAAACTCGCTCTTTACAACCTTTCCATTTTTGAAATCATATTCTGTAAGTTTGGCAACGTCATGAAGCAGTCCTCCTGCAACAAGATAATCTATATTCACATCATTTCTCTCTTTCCCAATTGCAAGCGCCATCTTTGTTACTCTGCTCGTATGCTCCGCAAGCGATGTCTTAACATCAGGTATAAGCAAGGTAAAGGGTATGTTATCAAGTTCTTTCCAACCCCCTCTATTCATCGCATCTACCCAAACCTCAACAACCTTCTTCCTCAACACACTATCTTTTATCTCTTTCAATTCTGGAAATTTTCCCTCAATATATGACGCCTCAACCATATTCACACTCCCCATTTTTTCCTCTTCCTAAACATTTCCCCCTTTCAATTTTAGATAAGGTATCAAACCGCCTGCTTTCATAATCTCCATCTCAAGACCAGACACCGGCTTGGCTTTGTATCTCTTATTTTTTGTCTTGTTGAAAACATCTCCATTTTCAACATCAACTTCAAGAACGTCTCCTTCCTCAATCTCATCTGCTTCAGGTAATTCAAGCACGGGCAGTGCAGTATTTATGCAATTCCTATAAAAAATCCTTGCAAAACTCTTTGCAATGACTACATCAATCCCTGCACCTTTAATTGCAATTGCAGCATGTTCTCTAGA
>Ga0078972_1003382_pt1 | contig 48031 bp, 43 predicted proteins | sample YelNatPaOPGAMG01_FD_67568 | JGI IMG/M metagenome (GOLD analysis project Ga0078972, IMG submission 67568) | Hot spring thermophilic microbial communities from Obsidian Pool, Yellowstone National Park, USA - OP-RAMG-01 (SPADES assembly) (version 2) | ecosystem: Environmental > Aquatic > Thermal... | reverse complement strand
ATAGTGGTAAGATGCACTCCCAGTCGTTTGGCCGCCTCTCCTGCACTGAACATCTTTTCCATGATAGTTAATTATATCAGAATATTGTCCGCCGGTCAATGCCTATACATATTACTGATTGCCAAAATCATTTGCTGCTACAACCCCTTGCCGCGCCGGTGCCACCACCGGGCCAGCAGGACGAGCACGGCCAGGACGACCACTTCGTCGAAGCGGTGGAAAACCGCCCCGAGGCGCGTCCAGTTCTCGCCCAGTTGCAGCCCCAGGTAGACCAGGAGCATCGACCAGGGCAGGGAGCCCAGGAAGGTATAGACCACGAAGCGGCCCACGCCCATGGCCCCGATGCCGGCCGGGAGCGAGATAAAGGTACGGACCACGGGCAGGAGCCGCGTAAAGAACACCGTGGCCTCCCCCCACCGGTCGAACCAGCGGTCGGCGGCCGCCAGCTTGGCGGCGCTGATACCGACGTACCGCCCGTAGCGCGCCAGAAGGGGACGCCCGCCCCAACGGCCCAGGTAGTAGGAGGCCAGCGAGCCGGCCGTGCCGCCCAGGGTGCCGGCCACAACCGCCTCCCAAAAGGAAATCCTGCCCATGGATACCAGGTACCCGCCGAAAGGCAGAATCACCTCGCTGGGCAGGGGTATGTTGCAACTCTCGAGGAACATGCCCCCCGCCAGACCCCAGTAACCCAGGGACGATATCCAGGCCACCAGGGCGGCGGAAAGTCCGTTCAATGCGTCAGTCACCTTGGCTCTCCCATTAGGATTTACCGCTTCTCAGCCCGTAGTCCAGAAGGGGAATCCGTTTCGTCCGCCCCGCCAGCGGCGAACTCCGGGTGGCATACCGGCTGTCGAATACCGACAGGCCCAGGGCACGGCACAGGCTGCGGAAATTCACCGATATGCTGGAGATGGCCACGCCGAAGAATTCAGCCAGATCCTTCTGCTTGAGGCGGTCATTCAACTCCAGCCGGGACATGGCGTACACCACGCTGGCCGACCACACCGGCACCTTGCGCACCTGGGGCCGCTCCTTGGCGCAGTAATCATACCAGAGGCGCAATGCCGCTCCTTCCTGCCCGGAATCGAAACCCAGCTTGCGCATGCCGGTGGAAACCGCCCGGGCCACCTCGCCGTAGCCGCCCTCCGGCCAAACGAAGGTGGTCGCGGGTTCCGTCCCGCGGGCACCGCCTTTGCTCCAACCCGCCTTCGCGCCGGGCATCCCGCTCCGGGTGGGTACCAGCATGCCCGGGGGCTCCGCGGGCGCCTTGGGCGGCTTTTCGTACCGCATCCCCAGCCTGGCCCGGACCCGGTTGACATCGTAATGGGGTTCGCCGCGCCGGGCACGGTCCTCCTCCAGCAGGTCCAACTCCCGCAGGAGTTCCTCCAGCCTCCGCCGTCCCGCGGGTGTCCGGCTCAAATCACGGGGGGTGCCGCCGCCCAGGGCCGGAATGTTACGATCCAGCCAGCGCTCGTAGTATTCGTCGAGAAAGGCGTTGGTGAGTTTCTGGGCCAGTTCCATCGCCAAAGGGTCGCGTTCCGGATCGTCGGGCTGCCACCGCGGCTGGCGGTTTAACAGTCCCAGGTCGACCACCCACTTGTTGATGATGGGGGCCCGCTCGGCGAGATAGCGGCCGGGCGTCGCCCCGCGCTTCTTTTTCAAATAGTCGCGCAGGTCCCGCTGCACGTGGAACATCAGGACGTCCCGGTAGGAGCCCGGCAGGGCCAGGCCGCTCGTCGAGAACTCGTACTCGTCAGCCACCGCCAGCACCCGCATGAAAAGCACGCTTCCCGCTTCGATCTCCAACACGGCCTTGACGTCGTGGATGGGGAAGGTTTCCTGGCTGATCAGATCCCTGACCACGATGCCTTCCCCGGGCCGCACCTCGATCACCTCGTGCAGGGACAGCCTGGCCTCCCGCCACTTCCCGAGAAGTCCCCGCTCGGCGGCGGAAAGGGCTTCCTCGGCCGCGAAACGTTCGAGCACGGTGCGTCCGTCGCTCAGGCGGTAGTCGAAAATGAACCACTCGAAAGCGCGTTCCAGGGTAAATTCGTCCTCGTGGTCCACCAGTTCGGGATCCAGACCGCCCAGGTAGGTGTCCTGGGCCCGGTTGGCTTCGAACAGGAAAACATCGCGGTCCGCGTATTCACCCAGCCGGCGCCGGAGTTCCCGGGCCGTCTTCCGCCATCGGGCCCGGTCCAGGTCGACTACCTTGGGCGGGGCACCGCAGCATTGTTCATACTTTTTACCGCTGCCGCAGGGGCAGGCCGGCAATTGATTTCCTGTCTTTTTCATTTTGCCTCCCCCAACCGGCAAATGCCAACCCAAGATCCACAGCGCGAAAGGATCCTCTTTTAAGAGGGGAAAAGCACCAAAAGCGACATCGCGTGGGCTTCCCCTAAATCTATGCCACATTCATCGAGGGAAATATTCTACCCTGGCGGGAAAAACTCCTTCTCTCCCGGCGAAACTTAAGACCTGTTAAGCCCGGCGAGGTCGCCGCCGGCCGGCAGGTATCCGCGGGCACCACGGTGAAATACTATTTCATCCGGTAACGAGGAAGGTGCCCCGGTTGCCCGAAGAGGTTTTACTGGTGATCGATGGAAACAGTCTTGTGCACCGGGCTTACCACGCCCTGCCGGTGGAACTTTCCACCAGCCAGGGGGTGGCAACCAACGCCGTCCTGGGTTTCACCAACATGCTGTGGAAAATCCTCGCCGAAGTCCAACCGCGTTGCGTGGCGGTGGCCATGGACAAGGGCCGCGTCACCTTCCGCCACGCCGTTTTCCCGGCATACAAGGCCACCCGCAAACCCACCCCGGGCGATCTGGTTCCCCAGTTTCCACTGGTGCGGGAGGTCCTGGCGGCCATGCGCATCCGGGTTGCCGAAATGGAGAACTACGAGGCGGACGACATCATCGGCACGCTGACGGCCAGGGCCGAAGCGGCCAAAATGGCCTGCCTGGTGCTCACGGGAGACCGCGACACCCTGCAACTGGTCTCCCCGACCACGCGGGTCCTTCTGACCCAGAAGGGCATTTCCGACCTGGTGACTTACGACCCCGAAAAGGTGGCCCGGCGCTTCGGCGTCCGGCCCGGTCAGTACGTCGATTTCCGGGCCCTCACCGGCGATACCTCGGACAACATTCCGGGCGTACCCGGCATCGGTGAAAAAACCGCCGCCCGTCTCATCGCCGCGTACGGCGGCCTGGAGGAACTTCTGGCCCGCCGGCACGAGTTGCCGCCCCGTACCAGGCAACTGCTCGACGATCACGTCGACCAGGCCCGGGTATCCCGCCGCCTGGCCGCCATCGAGCGCGACGTCCCGCTGGACCTCGAGCCCTCCTCCTGCCGGTGGGACGGTCCGGACTACCGGGCCCTCCTGGCCGTGTTCCGCCGCCTGGAGTTCAAGAAGCTGGCCGCGCAAATCGCGGACCGGGCCGGATCCCCGGCCGCCCCTGCCGAAGACACCCCGCCCCCGGCGCCCCCCTTCCGCACCGTAACCGGCTTGGATGAGGCTCTCCCGACCGGATGGGGACGCGGGAACGCCGCGATAGCGCTGGTGCCGGCCGTCGGCCCGGGGGGCCGCCTGTACGCCCTGGGTGCAGCCACGGGGGAGCAAACTCTGGTCTTGCCGGGTGCGCCGGACAGTCCCAACCCGGACGTGGGAACTTTCCTGGCCGGGCTGGAAGGTGCCGCCGCCTATCTGCATCATGCCAAGGAATTCCTGCGCCTGTTGGACAAAAACGGCCTGCCCCCGGTGCGTCCCGCCTTCGACCCCATGCTGGCCGCCTACCTGCTCAACCCGGCCCTGGCCTCCCGGCCCCTGGCGGAGTTGGCCGCCGATTACCTGCGCACCGCCTGGCCGCCGGACGGCCAACAAGCCCTGGCCGCCGCGGCCCGCGCCGTTTGGGACCTGGTGCCCGTGCTGACCACGGCCATGCGCGAGGCCGGTCTGCTGGACCTCTTCGAAGAGGTGGAGATGCCCCTGGTCGAAGTCCTCGCCGCCATGGAAAACACCGGTGTCAAGGTTGACCCGGACGCTTTGGCGGCCATGTCGGCCGAACTGGCCGGGGAAATCACGCATCTGGCCGGGCGTATCTACGACCTGGCCGGGGAGGAGTTCAACCTCAACTCACCCCGCCAACTGGCCGCGATCCTTTTCGAGAAGCTGAAACTGCCGGCCGGGCGCAAGACCAAGACCGGGTACTCCACCGATGCCGCGGTGCTGGAGGACCTGGCCGAGAGACACGAGATCGTGGCCCTGATCCTGCACCACCGGCAACTGGTCAAACTGAAGTCGACTTACGTCGATGCCATGGCCGGCCTGATCGATGCCGCGACCGGCTGCTTGCACACCACTTTCCAGCAGGCCCTTACGGCCACCGGGCGGCTGTCCAGCGTCAATCCCAACCTGCAGAACATCCCGGTGCGCCTCCCCGAAGGACGCCGCATCAGAAAGGTATTCATACCCCGCCGGCCGGGCAACCTCATTTTAACCGCCGATTATTCCCAGATCGAACTGCGTCTTCTGGCCCACTTCTCCGGGGACGAAAACCTGCGCTCGGCCCTGGCGCGAGGCGAAGACATCCACACCCGCACGGCCGGCGAGGTTTTCGGGGTGCCGCCGGCCATGGTGACCAGGGAAATGCGCGCCGCCGCCAAGGCCATCAACTTCGGCATCGTGTACGGAATCAGCGACTTTGGTCTGGCCCGCAACACCGGCATCAGCCGCACGGAAGCCCGCCGGTACATCGACGGCTATTTCCGCCGCTACCCCGCGGTGCGGGCCTATCTGGACGATACCGTGGCAGGCGCCCGGCGGCGCGGCTATGTCACCACGCTCTTCCACCGGCGCCGGTGGCTGCCCGACCTGGCCAGCCCCAATCACGCCGTACGGGCCGCCGCCGAGCGGACCGCCGTGAACACCCCCCTTCAGGGCACGGCGGCCGACATCATCAAGCTGGCCATGATCCGGATCCACCGGCGGCTGCGGGAAGGTTCGTTCGACACGCTGATGCTCCTGCAGGTCCACGACGAGTTGATCTTCGAGGTGCCGCCGGAGGAGATGGCCGCGGCCGGCCGCCTGATCAAGGACGCCATGGAGAACGCCGTCCGGCTTTCCGTGCCGCTGACGGTCGAACTCAAGGCCGGCCCGGACTGGTACGACGTCAAAAGCCTGGAGGTGTGAAGTTTTGCCTGAATTACCGGAAGTGGAGACCATCAGACGCACGCTGGCGGTGAAACTGGCCGGCCGTACGCTCACCGGGGCCACCGTGTTCTATTCCGGCGCCATCGCCCATCCCGCTCCGGAACAGTTCGTCGCGGGACTCCGGGACGCGCGGGTGCAAGGACTCAGGCGCCGGGGGAAGTACCTCCTCATCGACCTGTCGTCCGCCCGGACCCTGGTCGTCCATTTCCGCATGACGGGCCGCCTGGTTTTCCATCCCCGGCCGGCATCCCCGGCGCCCCACACCCACCTGGTCATCGACCTGGACGGCGGGGGACAACTCCACTTCGTGGACAGCCGCAAGTTCGGCCGCCTCTGGCTTTGGCCCACCGCGGCCCTGGGCGGGGACGGGCCCCTGGCCCGTCTGGGGCGCGAACCCCTGGAGGACGGGTTCACCCGGGAGTTTCTGCGCGTGGAACTGGGCCGCCGCCGCGGGAAGATCAAGCCGCTTTTGTTGGACCAGACCCTGATCGCCGGGCTGGGCAACATTTACGCGGACGAGGCTCTCCACCTGGCCGGGCTGCACCCGGAAAAGCCGGCCTGCGACCTCTCGCCGGCGGAAATAGGGCGCCTGCACCGCGCCATCGGACGGGTGCTGCAAGACGGTATCGAACATAACGGAACGACCCTCCGGGACTACCGCGATGGCACCGACACGGCCGGCCGGCACCAGGAATACCTGAGGGTACACCGCAGACCGGCCTGTCCGGTTTGCGGTGCGGCCATCCGCCGCAAACGGGTCGGCGGCCGCGGCACCCACTACTGCCCCTGTTGCCAGAAGGAAGAATCCGGGCATGGGGACTAGCGGACAGACATACGATATTCACAAACTTCCCGAATGGTGGTAAAATGTTTGGCTAGGACCGGATGCCGGCGGCGGACCGTACCGCTCCTTGTCCTGGTGCTCGTATTGGCAGGCTTTTTGTGGAACTTCCACCGGGTAGCCCGGCTGTTCTTTCCGGTGGCCTACGGGGCAACCATAACCACGTACGCGGCGGAGAACAACCTGGATCCCAGGCTGGTGGCGGCCCTCATCAAGATTGAGAGCGGCTTCCGCCCCGGCGCATCCTCCCCCAAGGGGGCCCTGGGGCTGATGCAGGTGATGCCGGATACCGGCCGCTGGGCGGCCGCCCAACTGGGGCTGACGGGCTTCACCCCCGACTCTCTCTACGACCCGGCGACCAACATCCGGATCGGCTGCTGGTACCTGGCCCAACTGCAAAGGATGTTCGGCGGACGGCCGGTCCTGGTACTGATAGCCTACAACGCGGGCGACCACAAGGCCAGGGACTGGTTTCCGGGCCCGGCCGCCGGTCAGGGCGACACCGCCCTCATCACCCGCATACCGTACCAGGAGACCCGTCTGTTCGTGCAGAAAGTATTGCTGGCCTATACCTTTTACCAGCGTCTTTATGACCGGAACCTGCAACCCAAATAGCGAGGAAATGCAGAAAGCAAGACATGATCGAGATGCAAAATTGGTTCGACAGGCGCCGGCTTTTTCTGATCGCGGTGGAAATCTTCCTGTTACATAGTCTGTTGTTTGCGGCGGCGGTTCTGTGGGGAGGCACCCTGGTGCCCGTCAACGCGGACGGCCACCTGGTCCACACTTTCTTCAACCCCTTCACGCGGGGCCTGCACAACTGGGACGCCGGATGGTACCTGAAAATCGTCAGGCACGGCTACACCCGCCTGTCCATAGTCTTTTTCCCCCTTTTCCCGCTCCTGATCGACGGCGCCGGCCGTCTCCTGCATATGGCCGCGCTGCCGGCGGGCCTTCTGGTGGCCAACCTGTCGTTCCTCGCGGCTCTTTACCTTTTTCTCCTTCTCATGGCGCAGGAAGGCGTGCCGGAGGAGACGGCCCGGCGGGCGGCCCTCTTCCTGGCCCTGTTTCCCACCAGCTTCTTTTTCAGCGCCGTTTACACCGAGTCCCTGTTCCTGGCCCTGTCCCTGGCCGCCTTTCTCTGCGCCCGGCGCGGGCAATGGCTGGCCGCCTGCCTTCTGGCCGGGCTGACCGCGCTGACCCGCAATCCGGGTATTCTCCTCCTGCCCGCCCTGGGATGGGAATACCTGTCCCAACGAAGGGAAAGGGGCGAACGCTGGAACCACCAGGTCCTCTACCTGGGCCTGATCCCCGCCTTCCTGGCCACTTTTCTCCTTTACCAGCAAGTCCGTTTCGGCGACCCCCTGGCCTTTGTGCATACCGACGCCGTCCCCGCCTGGAGCCGCCTGCTCACCGTGCCGGGCTGGCCCATCGTCCTGGGAATCAAGGCTTTGGTACCGTTCCAGTTCGTGTATTGGTGGACCAACAAGTTCGACGACCTGGTCTTCACCCTTTTCGCCCTGGGACTCCTGGTCTGGGGCTTCCGGTCCCTGCGCCGCGCCGAATGGCTCTACGCGGCCCTGTCCTTCCTCCTGCCGCTGTGCAGCTATCTCCGGGTGGAACCGCTGACCAGCATGCCCCGTTACATCATCGTCCTCTTCCCCCTCTTTCTCGTCCTGGCCGAAAAAGTGAAAAAGCCCGGACCCCAGCTCTTCCTGATGGTGTTGTTTCCCGCCTTTTTCTTCCTTCTCACCGTGCTGTACATCAATGCTTACTGGGTGGCGTGAGGCGCGGCCCCACCCCTGGGGCGGGGCCGCGGCCGGTCACAGCGCCAACAACAGGATGGCGAACACGAACAGCAAAAGGACCAGGAACACCGCGCCCGTGGCCGGCTTTCTCCCCAGGGCGGCTTCCGGCGCCGGCGCCTTGCCGGACAACTGCTCGATCAACCGGCCGACGTCGGGTGAACCGAGCCCCGTACAGGGATCCCAACCCGGACCGGCTTCAAAGCCGGGAACGAAGTTGTAGGTGTTGTTGCCGCTGGTAACATCCTTCAAGGCTCCCGGGTCGGCGTAAAGCTGCGGCAGGAAGAAACCGGCCCGCTTGCCCAGGGCCTGGTTGACCAGGGCGCAGATGCCGGCCCAGATCGGTGCCGCCAGGGATGTACCGCCCACGGTCTGGTGCCGCCCCTGGAAAACCACCAGGCAGCCGGTGGCCGGATCGGCCACGGCGGCCACGTCGGGGACGCCGCGCCGGGTGGTGCCGTACCGCCGCAAATGGGCCGTCTGGTAGGCCGGGGCCTCGAAGAGCTCGCTGATGCCCCCCCCGGTGGCGCCGCCGTTGGCGGGACCGAAGTAGGTCCAGCTCGATTCCCCGCCGTCGCCCGACAGCGAGGTGCCCCCTACCGCTATAGCGTGCGGGCAGGAAGCCGGAAACTCCACGCGCCGGATTTTGTCGTCGTCCAGCCGGTGCTCCCCGTAAGCCCCCTGGTCGCCGGAGGCGACGAACACCGTGATCCCGGCTTGCGCGGCCGCCGCCAGCACCTCTTCCACGGCCCGGGCCTCGAGGGCTCCAAAGTTCTGCTCGGCATCCCCGTAGGAAATGGAAACGATGTCGGGGTGAAACTGTTCGTCGTCCACGACGTGGCGCAGGGCGCGCGCCAGGTTTTGGCCGAACTCCTCATAGGTGCCGCCCGGCGGAGCCTCGTAGACGACGATGCGGGCCGCCGGCGCCATGGCCAGGGCCCACTGGATGTCCAGCGTGGCTTCCAGGTCGACCGGCTCCCTTCCCCCTTCGTTGGGCTCGCCCAAGGAGACGAAGTGCAGGTCGTAGCCGGCCAGACCCAGCACATCTTTGGCGAAGCAGTCGATGTCGCTGCGGGAGTACCCGGAGCCGAACTCGAGCAGGGCGATGGTCTGGCCGCTGCCGTCCAGGTGGTCCGGGACGTTGTAGGCCCGGCGCACGTCCCGAGGCGTGAGGCCGGCCACCGCCGCCGCAAAGATGGCACGCTTGCGCGGCACCGCATAATTCATGGCTATCCCCTCCGGATGGTCGTGTTTTCCGTCGGCACCAACGCCAGGCCAAGCCCGGTCAGGCCGACATACGCCATTTTACGCACCCGGGTGTCAATCGGTGACCGGCCGCGGGATCAGGGAATTGCCGGCATTTCACGGTTGGCTGAAGGCGCGTCATTTTCCGGTATTACAGGGCGAAACGGTCCGGCGGGCGGGCCGGTGCGACCCGCCCGCCCGGCACCGGGCGCCCGGCCCTCACTCCGCCCGTTTGATGCGCCGGCTCAGGGAAAAGCTTTCTTTTGGATCGAGTGTCCGGGCAACCAGGCATGGCCCGCCCAGTTCAATTTCCCTGACGGAACGTGCAAGCCGGCCGTCGGGCTCCTGCAGGACGCGCACCCGGGGATACAGGGGCAGGCCCGGCCGGCTTCCGGTGACCACGGCCACGGAACGGTCATTCAGTTCCACCACGCTGCCCACGGGATAAGCGACGATGCCGCGTACGAAAGCCCTCACGACGGACGGGTCGAAACGCGGGCCGCCCGAGGCGTAGACGATTTCGAGGACTTCGTGGACCGGAACGGCCCGGCGGTAGACGCGGTCGGCGGTCATGGCGTCATAGACATCGGCTATGGCGATAACGCGGGCGAACTCGCCGATGGCCTCTTCCCTCAACCCGTAAGGATATCCGCCGCCGTCCATGGTTTCGTGGTGCTGGGTGGCGGCGTCCATGATACAGGATTCCTCGTCCAGGATGTCCAGCGCGTAAATGGGATGCTTTCGCATTTCCCGCCACTCCCTCCGGTTGAGGGGGCCTGGTTTCAAAAGGATGGCCCGCGGCACCTTCACCTTTCCCACATCATGCAGCAGCCCGGCCAATCTCAACTGGACCAGCTTGTCACGCTGCCAGCCCAGATTGACCCCGGTGATTACGGCCAGAACGCAGACGCCCAGGGAATGCGAGAGGAGGTACTCGTCATAGTTGCGCATTTCCGCCAGGTTGAATTGACTGCTCCGGTTTCGCAGTACTTCGTCCACGATCGCAACCACAGCTTCTTCCATAGCGGGGGTGCGGCACAGATGGGAGGAGTGCTCACTCCGGCGAAGGAAATCGCTCAGTTCGCGAACGACATTTTGTCTGGTTGCGAGGGAAACAAACGGTTCAAAGGCAGCGGGAGGGAGAAAGCCCATATCCACGTACACGGCGGAGACTTCCCACTTGTGGAGACTGGCGATATGTTTGGAGGTCAAGACCGTCCCGGCCGTCAACAGAAGAACGGAATCCCTGGAGCGAACATCATGTACCACTTTCATACCGGGCTGCAGGTCACCCAGGAACACCCTCATAAACTCCCCCCTTCGCCTCGGGTATCGGTAACCTTGTTACTGCTCCTCCCGGAGTGGAGGACATATCGCCCGATGGTCAGATATCGAGCAATCTGTATTTCTTTGCGTACAGAGCGGCCTGGGTACGGTTCGGCACATTCAGCTTGGCGAAGATCCGGGTCAGGTGGTTCTTTACCGTTTGCTCACAAATGAAGAGGCGCGTGGCAATCTCCTGGTTTGTGCATCCCTGGACCAATAGCCCGAGAATCTCTATTTCGCGGCGGGTAAGTCCCAGGAACCCACCCGTTGTCTTGACGGATCGTGAGAGGCGAGACAGCTCGGCCAGTACCTTGGTGGCGAAATTGGGTGGAATAAAGGCGCCTCCTCTCACCGTATCCCAAATGGCCTGAATCAGGATGTCATGGCTCGTATCTTTCAGCAAGTAGGCAGATGCTCCGGCTTCAATCATATCGAAAAGGCATTCGTCCTCGTTATGTACAGTCAGAGCAATAATCTTGACCCATGGCTTCTCTTGTTTAATAATCTTACAGGCATCTACACCGTTCAGTACAGGCATACTTATGTCAAGAAGCACAACATCTACATCACAATTACGAACAAAATTGACGGCCTCCAGCCCGTTTTCTGCTTCGCCGACGATATCCAAAGACCTCTCGCCACCAAGGGTATAGCGCAAGCCCTCACGAATGAGAGGATGGTCGTCAGTTATCAGAATCTTGACCGGCATAATAATCCCTCAAAAACAATTCAAAATTAACCGTGCAGATACATCCAAAAGGACAACCTTATAAGTTTATCTTTAATGCCTCCTTAAGCTGCACGAAGCAGCGTAAAAGCTCCAAGGATGCTTGCGATATGGCTTCCGCCTGTTCCGCTTTCCCATGGTCGACCAGTGCCTGCGCGGTCTCGTGAACCCGCCGGTGGGGTTCGTCCATGGCCCGCCAAGCTGGCAGGTGCCCCCACCTGCCCGATTCCGCGGCGTACCAGCGGCCGAAAGCGCATTCGGTATGGTCGGCCATCCGGTCGCGTGTCCCCGCTTTTCCCACCACCGAATTTATGTACCGGGCGTGGTCGATCAGCCGGCCGCCAAGAATGTGCACCACCGAGTCTTCGCTCACACCCTGCATCAGACCGTCGAACACCGGTTGCACCGCTTCCCGGACGCGCATGGCGTTGGTCGAACAGGCCTGGCCGAAAGCCGTCATCGCGGCCAGGCGCTGGCTCAATCGGGCAAAATCCCCGGCAAAGCCGTCCGCGATAAGACTTTCTGAAATGTGACATTTGCTCCATCTATTTCAGTAAAATTATCGGACAGTTATCCCCCCCATTCATAGTACTAAAGTACTAATTGAGTACTAATTCTGCTGTCCGGCTTGTTTCATAATGTAATCAATGGATCAATATGGTCGGCAGGTACCGCGTACTGCATGAATGTCACCATCGGCGTCCGCCTCCGTGTCGGTCCCCCGTCGCCTGTCGTTGCCCGACGCCCAGTTGGCTTTGGCGGCCGCGGTTCCGGAAAATGTGGGCGGAGGACGGCAATGCCTGTGGGTGGACAACCCCGCGGTCACCTTGAACCATGCCACCCGTTGTACGGCACCGCACCGTGATCCTGGCCCCCGCGGCGCCAGGGCAAAACAGAAAGGGCCCTGGTGCGGCCCTTTTCTCCCTGATCGCTGGCCGGGATTGCTTCGTCCGGCCTCCCGGGGATATAATGGTTCGCGGAAGTCAATTCGACTGGGAGGCGGAACCATGTACCTGGAGAATGTCCGGAACATCGAGTCGGTGACCGTTACCGCCCCGGGAGCGGCCAATACCGCCAGGCAAATCCTGATAGGTCCGGAACAGGGATGGCTGGGATGGGTCATGCGCCTTTTCACCCTCGGGCCCGACGGGCATTCGCCGCGCCACGCCCATGGCTGGCCGCATATCGTTTACGTGAGGGACGGGGAAGGCACCATTTTTGTGGACGGCCGGGATTACGCCGTGGAACGGGGCCACGTAGCCTGCATCCCCGGTAACGTGGAACACCAGTTCAGCAACCGGGGGTCTGCGGATTTCTCCTTCATCTGCATCGTGCCGGAGGAAGGTAACGTTTGACACACGGTCCCGGTGACGGCTACCCGATCTTGACGTACAGCACTCCGCCGTGAATCTCGGCCGGGTAGACCCCTTTGGCCCTGATCCCGAAGTGCGAAAAGAAATCCCAGGCAAACAACTTGGTCTGACTCAGCCTGACGGTGCCGCCCGGCGCGATCCTGATGATCTGTTCCTCCGGATCGAAAGCCAACTCCATACCGGTGCCGTTGTCGACCCGCAGCAGTTCCCGGGCCGCCTTGTTGAGGGTAATGTACCTGTTCGACAGCTTGACGAAGGGATTCGCCCTCTGCAGCGACCAGCCGGCCCTTCCTCCCGCCGGCACGTAGGCGACGAAATTCATAAGGTTACCTCCCTTGCGTAAGGCATGGAAGAATCGCGACCACTTTGCCGGGACAAGTCGGATTTTTACGTTATTTCGACACGGAGGGAAAAGTACCTCTTTTGTGGAAGGTGTTTGCGGTTGGATTTTTGCTCCGGATGACAATTTCCCCACCGTCCGTGGCCCCGGGAGCGGCCGGGCGGCCCTGCTCCTGGCGGGACTCGCGGCGGACGAGGGGACTACCCCACCCAAAAGGCGGGCGGCAGGAACGGCAGTTGACAGGGCTGTATCCCTTGCTGCCGCTGATGAGGGGCGGCAGGAACGAAACTCCCCGGGAAGCCTTGCAGGAAAGCATATATGCCGTCGAGGAAGTTGAGGACGAGGCGGTAAGAAAGGGTCTCCTGGCCGCGATGGCGATACAAGCCGAAGGAAGATACTCGTCGGAGTTGGTGCGATCGATGATAAGGAGGGAAATGCTTATGGGATCGGCGGTTTTTTCACAAAAAGCCGCCGCGGTACCGGTGAGGAGCAGGCCGGCGCGCCACCACCGCGGGCGGTGGGGTGACCGCGTCGGCGGCTTTTGATGATTGCGGTTCTTGGCCTTCCCGGCGGCCGGGAAAGACTTTCCCGTTGAAAATGCGGGCGCGTGCAGGAAAAAAGGAAAGACTTCCAGAGGCCCTGGAAGTCTCGCCAACAAAGGATTTTCTGGTGTCGGGAAGCCGACTATACTTTATCCGCACGGCTTAGTGCTCCAGGAAGCCTGTATTTTCAAGTGTTCGTTTGATATGGTAACATAATGATAGCATGCTTTTCTTTTTTCAGGCAACATGTACTGGCCGGCCCCCATGGCGAGTTTGTGAAGGATTCTGGTCGGAATCTATACAAACCCAAAATAAATTCCGAAAAAATAACAAAAAAGAAACTTAATTCAACAAAATAAATCTTGACTGCAACGTCACGCATCATTATAATGCAATATAAGAGGTGGTGCAATTGACCCGTCGTGTTTTATAACATTAACGGCGGAATCCAGGAGATCAAACCGAATAGCTCTCAGGTGAGAGTCCCTTGGTTGCTCGCCTGGATTCCAGTGAACTAGTATGGCATGAATCAGAATTACTTCTGTCAAACTGAGGTACTGGAGATCTTTCTTAATATCTTTCCAGCTCCTTGATAGCCTCTTTGTTCTTTTCCAACGCCGCCGCCAAACGAATTACCACATTCTTGGGAATGATCGACTGCCAGTTCTCCGGAAGGCCATAATACTTCAGTTCATGAGGAGTGAGCTTCATGTTTTTGATTTTTTCTATCGCCTCGGTCAAAGAAACTTCCTCCCTCCTGAAGCGTTTGACCTTATGATAATGGATATTCGGCCAGTGGACAACTTTCTTTAGGGCTCCCTTTGGCCGCTTTGCCAAAATAGCCTGCCTCCCAATGCCTCTCAAATGATATTTCATGATTATGGTACTTATTAGAAATTATGTCCCGGGGTATGGCTTCATAACCCCGACGCAGAAGCACCGGCCGGGGTGCCCTTGGAAGACCCGTCTCCTTTTCACGTGAAATAACATGGCCCCGGCCGTTACGACCGGGGCCCTGGATCGCTCATGATGCGTAGGCGGATTCACGGGCACCACCCCCATTCCGCTAAGCCGATAGGCGCACCGGGCACTGCGTCGTCGGCGCGCTGCCGCTGCGCGCGGCCTGGGCGATGATTCGGGCGGCGCAAGTGACCCGGCGATAGGTCAGGTCGTCGGTCATGCCTCTAAGCGTCTTGTCGGATATGCGCCATTGGCCGGCGGGCAGCGTCGTGCCGTCGGACATCTCAAGGGGCAGATCCAGTTCGGTAAAGACGACCAGGGTGACCAGGTCGGCCTCGCGCTCCTCGATGGTGTCCGTGTACTCCGCCTCGTACTGCTCGGGAGGGGTTGGGTGGGGCAGAGCCTGCCTGTTATGGAGCACCGAGTGGGCCGTTTCGTGGGTCAAAGTTTGGAGCGCCTCGTTGTCCTCGGCGTTCGCGGCCGCGGAGACCACTATGGTGTCCAGGTCCGGGGAGTAGGCGCCGTTGAGAATGCCGTACTCCCAGTCCGCCGGCAGGGAGCGCTCGCGGACGACCACGCCGCGGGCGCGGTCGAACGCGAGCAGGTTTTGATAATAGGCGACCGTTTGCGCGGTCACCCCCATCAGTCCGCCGAAGGGCAGCCCGGGCTGTAAGGTGTCTGCCGGCGGGGAAGGGGGGACGCCGGCCCGGCGGTCGAGGAACCGCCTGAGTTCGGCCGGCAAGCGGGTGTCGCGGTCGAGGTGCCATCGCTTTCCGTCGCCCCAGGGACTCACGGCCGCGAAGAAAGAGGGAGCCGCAGCGCTGGAAGTACGCCGCCGCGCCGCCATGTCGGCCATGACCCACGCGTGGAATTTGTCGCGGATGGCCCGTGTGGCGGCCGCGAGGCGCGTTACGGTGTCCGGGTCGGCGGGAGGCGTGAACTCTATAACGGCCAGGCGAAGCTTTTCGGCGACGAACTCGAGGGTCGCCAGCTCGTATCCTTCCGTGGTCAATCGGTGGCGGGCCCCCCTGACCAGGGGCAGGGCCGTCCGCCCGAGTCCGGAGGGGATGGCCTCCCGTTCGGCATAGTTCATCCAGTCCTCGGCATCGGAGGCACGGTCGGGAACTCCCAGCGACGCAAGGCCGGCGGCGAACCCTACCGATACTACGCATGCTCCAGGCGCCTGCGGACAAAGGATTGCTCGCAGCCTCCCCGGCGCAAGGATGAACTCGAGGGGTTCGTCTTCGACGCCATCGAGCAGGAGTTCTTCCGGCCCGAGCGCATCTCCCTGGTGGCGAAAAAGGTGATGGAATACCACCGGTAGACCACATCCGGCCACGACGAGGAGCGCCGCCGCATCAAGGCCGATTTGGCCGACCTGGACCGCCGCATGGCCAACCTGGTGCGTGCCATTGAGGAGGGCGGGGTCGACTACGGGGTGCTGTCGGCCCGGATCACCGAACTCAAGGCCGCCCGGGCCGACGCCGAGCGACGCCTTGAAGACCTTTCCTCGCCGCTGGACGTCCTGACCGAGGAAATGGTCGTCCGGTATCTAAAGGCCCAGGGGCGCAGCGGCAGCATCGACCGCTCGGATTTCCTCCAGGCAAAAAAATTCGTGGACCTCTACGTCCACGAGATTGTCGTTCCGCCCGACGGCTCTCCTGAGGTTGTCTTTTCTCTCAGCCTCGGTGCGGATAGCGATGGTGTCGGAGGCGGGACTTGAACCCGCACGGTTACCCACACGCCCCTCAAACGTGCGCGTCTGCCTATTCCGCCACTCCGACCCGTCGACATCAATTATAGGCCCGGGGGACCCTCCCTGTCAAGACCGGTCGACCGCCGGCGTTGCTCCCGGCGGGCCTCCGTGCCAGATTCCGGCCATGCCGGCGATGTGCCCGTCGATGTTGATCAGGGATTCCACCAGCACCAGGTAGGAGAAAACGCCGGGCGGCGTCACCGCCAGGCACCAGTCGTCCCGTCCCACGTACTTGCCGTACAGGTCCTTTTGCAGGCCGGCCACCTTCTGGTGCCTGGCCGCCAGTTCGGTCAGCAGGGCCGGATCGGCGGTTTCCAAGACCTTCTCGAACAGGAGGAAGTTATCCAGAATCAACCCGTGCAGTTTTTCCACCTCGGGCCACAGATCCTCCTCCAGGCAGGACAAGCCGCCGTTGAATTCCCGGACGATCTCCCGCACGCGGTCGGCCACCCGCTCCAGGTCGTTGCAAAAGTAGAGCAGCCTGACCGATTGGCCGGCCTGTTCCTCGGTGAGGCTCTTACCCCCCAAGGTGGTCAAGAAACGTACCACGCCGCTACTGATGATGTCCAGGTTCTCCTCCTCGATGCCGATAGCCTCGCGTATGTTCCGCTCGTCCGAACGCAGGGCCGTCAAAAGGGGTACCAGCATCCTGTGGTAGATCCGCCGTCCCATGCCCAGAATCTCCAGCCGGGCCTGTTCCAGGGCGACACCGGGCAGGGAAAGGGAACCGGGATCGATGAACTGCAGCAGGCCGGCGTGGCCGGACCCTTCCCAGAAGTACCGCAACCAGCGGCCCACCGGGCCGGTGACCGGAAGGAACACCGCGGCCATGGCCAGGGAAAAGAACAGATGGGCATCGGCAATTTCCCAGCGCACCGATGGTACGAGCGCGGCCAGTGCGGCGGAAAGCCGCGGCAACACCGGCAATACCACCGCGACGGCAACCACTTTGTACGCGGTGTTGGCCAGGGCGGTGCGGCGGGCGTCGGCGGAGGGCGAAACCAGCCCGGAAAACAGGGCGGCCAGCGTCCCCCCCACGTGCGCCCCCAGAACCACGGGAATGACGGCGTCCGTATGCAGTAGCCCCTGGGAGGCGAAGGACATCAGCATAGCCAGGGTGGCGGCGGAGTTTTGCAGAATGCCGGTGAGCACCATGGAGCCGAGGACGCCCAGCAGGGGATATCCCCCTATGCCCAGGAAGAAATGGACCACGAAGGGATTCGAGCGCAACGGGGAAGCGGCCAGGCTCATCGTGTTCATCCCGAAGTAGACCAGGCCCAGTCCCAACACCACCTGGCCGGCACTGCGCCAGCGCTCCCCTTTGCCCAGTACGAAGGCGGCCGCCCCCATGAACAGCAGCAGGTCGGCCCAGGCCGAGACATCCAGGGAAAAGAGCTGGATGGTGAGCGAGGTGCCCACGGCCGAACCCAGAACCACGGAGAGCGAACGGGCCAGGTCGATCATGCCGGCGTTGACGAAACCGATCAACAGGGTGTTGCTGGCGTTGGAACCTTGCAGGAGAACGGTCACGGCTATCCCGGCCAGGAAACCGAGAAAGTCGTTCTTGGTAATCAGCAGGATTATTTCCCGGAGCCGGCCCGCCACCGCTTTCTGCAAACCCAGGGTGACGATGCGGAAACCGTAGATGAACAGGCCCAGGCCGGCCAGAAAACGGGCCGTATCGCTCCAGACGGGCACAGGCAACCCCCTCTCAGTGGCCAAGGGACGGCCGGGCCGTTTCGCTCCCCCATGATCATATATCCTGTACACATCCTATGCCACAGATTTCGTCCGGGAAGTTGGCCGACTTGAGTCCCGCGAGCGGGACAGATTACCGATTTGTTTGAAACGCCCGGCAGGTATTCTCCCCACAAGGGCGAACTGACAACGTGATCACTGATACCGGAAGGGAGAGGAAAGACATGCCGCCTGTGGAAATATTGCCGGACCTTTTCTGGGTCGGGGCCGTGGACTGGAACGCCCGCCACTTTCACGGCCAGTCCTATACCATTCACCGCGGTACCAGTTACAACAGCTATCTGATCAGGGACCATCAACTCACGCTGGTGGACACCGTCCACGCCCCGTTCACTCCTGAACTGATCGAGAACATCAGGCAGGTGGCCGACCCGGGGACAATCGAAAACGTGGTGGTCAACCACATCGAAAACGACCATTCCGGAGCCTTGCCGGCCGTCATGAGGCTGGCTCCGCACGCCCGCATCTACTGCACGCAGAAGGCCAAAGACGGACTCTTGAAGATGTACCGGGGCGACTGGGACTTCCACGTGGTCAAAACGGGCGATACCCTGACCCTGGGCCGGCGCACCCTGACCTTTGTGGAGGCGCCCATGCTGCACTGGCCCGATTCCATGTTCACGTACAGCGCCGGGGATGCCCTGCTGCTGCCCAACGATGCCTTCGGCCAGCATCTGGCCTCCACCGCCCGCTTCGAGGACGAGGTGGACGAAGCCGTCCTGATGGAGGAAGCGGCCAAGTATTACGCCAACATCCTGCTGCCTTTCAGTGAACTGGTGCGGCGCAAGATCGCCGAAGTGGAGGCCATGAACCTTCCCATCCGGATGATCGCCCCCAGCCACGGCGTGGTCTGGCGCACCGACCCGGGAAAGATCGTGACCGCCTACAAGGAATGGGCGGGCGCCAGGGACGGGGGAGCGGTGGGAATCGTCTACGACACCATGTACGAGGCCACCGAGGAAATGGCCCGCGCCGTCTTGAACGGTGTCCTGAAGAGCGGGGCCACGGTACGGTTTTTCGGCCGGATGTCGCAAAACGACCACAGTGACCTGATCAAGGACCTGCTCTCCGTGAAAGCCCTGATCGTCGGTTCACCCACGGTCCACCGCGACTACCTGCCCACCATGGGCCCCTTCCTGGACGAGGTGCGGAACCTGAAACCCCGCAACAAGATCGGCGCCGCCTTCGGCTCCTACGGCTGGAGCGGCGAGGCCGTGAGGAACCTGGAAACACGTCTGAAGGAAGCCGGGATCACCCTGGTGGAAGAAGGAATCAAGGCCAGGTACCGGGCCACGGAGGAAGAGTTGGCCCGATGCTTCGCCCTCGGGCGCAAGATCGGCGAACTGGTCGGGAAGTGACGGGGGGCTAAACGCCCCCTTCTTCTTTTCCCCGGCACATCCCCCCTCCGCCATCCTCACCGTCAATTCCACCATGACCCTCCGGCACCATTTTGTTCCTCCGCGCGTACTATACCAAAAAGGCCCTGGAGGAATGGTCATGAACCACGGCAACGGCTATCCCGACGAGCCCGGCATGCCCAAGATGCAGTTGGCCCAAGCCTATTTTCTCTTCCAAAAATTCGACGGCCTGTTCCCTTGTGACGAAGCCCTCCGCGAAGGCACCGTATTCCCGGAATTCCTGGGTCCAAGACGTGTTGACCCGCCGGAGGAGGAAAGGATGGAAGAGCATGAATGACGATCAGGCCAAAATGCTCAAATGCATTCAGGAATTGGAGTTTTGCGCCGTCGACCTGAACCTGTTCCTGGATACCCACCCGGGCGACCACGCCGCCCTCAAGAAGTACAACCAGGTGGCGGAAGAACTGATGACCCTGCACAAGACTTATGAACAGAAATATGGTCCGCTTTGCAACTTCGGCATGGGGACCAGCGAATATCCCTGGCGCTGGGTCCAGGGACCCTGGCCCTGGGAAATAGACTACCCGGCGAAAGGATAATCGTCCATGTGGATCTATGAAAAGAAACTGGAATATCCGGTCCGCGTCTGCCATGCGGACCCTCAGATGGCCAAATTCCTCATCACCCAATACGGTGGACCCGACGGAGAGATGTCCGCCGCCATAAGGTATCTGTCCCAGCGCTACACCATGCCCACCGGCGCCGCGAAGGGAGCCCTCACCGACATCGGCACCGAGGAACTGGCCCACCTGGAGATCATAGCCACTATGGTGTACAAACTCCTCAAGGGCGTGCCGCCGGAAGAGATGCGCCGACAGGGACTGGGGGCCCATTGGTCCCAGCACGACCGCGCGGTTTATCCCTCGGACGCGAGCGGCGTCCCCTGGAGCGCCGCCTACATCGGCGTCACCGGCGATCCCATCGCCGACCTGAACGAAGACCTGGCGGCGGAACAAAAGGCCCGGGCCACGTATGAGCACCTCATCGCCCTGACCGACGACATGTGCCTGAAGGACGGGCTGAGATTCCTCAGAGAACGCGAGGTCATCCACTACCAGCGCTTCGGTGAGACCCTGATGCGGGTCAGGGATTACCTGGGGGCGAAAAAGCAGTATTGACGGTCAGGCCGCCCTATGCCCTCGTTTGATCGAGGGACCAAGGCGGCCACAATTGTTTGCATCGCAAGGTCATATTATAATCTTGACAGTCTAAACTTTTCATTCATTAGACCACATCTCGAGACCGTTCAGGAAAGGATTTACGTTTCTTGGCCATAATTATTGCGTAAATCCTGGCATTCCTGAAGTGGAAATTGTGGAAGAAGCTTTGCTGGATCACAATCATCACTGTTTCCTCGGAAGGGACCTCTGAGGTGGTGGTCCTGGGCCAGCCCCGGTAGCTCTTCCAGATCATCTGGCTACACTTGAGCGACAGCAACTGAAGGATGCCAGTTGCGATGCATCCGAAGTTCATGAACGCTTGAGTCGCTCTGACAGTATGGATGATATTTGCCCTTGCCTTTCTCGTCGATCGCGCAATCCGGGTCCGAATGTCCGCGGGGGTCCCTTTTCGGCCAGAACTTCGACCAAAAATGGCAGGAGAAGCTTCCGACCAAGAGTTTCAACATCTTCAAACAAACATCAATCTTGAAACGGTATCCGTAGGATGTGATGATCGAAACCGGGTCGAGTAACAGGTCTGAGCACATCAGGATGAATTTTTAGGCGCCGTCGATCACCAGCACGAAGCGGACTTTACTTTTGATGGGTTTCCAAATGAGATCCAGGCATACAAATAAGACCCTCTCGCCAGGTTGTTAGTCCTTGTAGCAAGAGCGCCTCGTTATCTCCTTCCTAAAATTCCCTCTTTTGCGCTATATCTTTCGCCGCCAGCGGTCAAAAAACCTTTCAGTCGCAATCAAGTTTGTGAATGGATCTATCCGGTCTCAGATAAATTTGTGTTGAACACTATGGGTACGCTAAAATAGCCTCGAAAACCTTGCTCGCCATGTCAACCTGTCCGCCGCCTCATCCGGGTCCGGCACGGACGGCATGGCCTGGCCTGTTTGGACATGGTGTTAAAGACAACGCGGCAACCTTGTTTAGGCCGCCATCTGCGTCGATCATGCACTTGTAAAATACCACGGTCCAGTCCGACAGGTGGCTTCTGCCCGAAGACCACTCCCTGTCAGCCTCGCTTCCGGCCAACCCATCGCCCAATTCCCGCGCAAAGTATCTTCACGCCCGCAGAAGTTTTTTCAACACCATCTCCAACTGATCGGGGGTAAAAGGCTTGGTGATCCATGCCGTAGCCCCGGCTTTGCGGGCCTCTTCCTTCTTCCTCTGCTGCGACTCGGTGGTAAGCATAACGATAGGTGTGAACCGGCAAACAGGGTTTGCCCGCACCCGCGAGATGAAGGCAATACCGTCCATTTCAGGCATGTTCAAATCGGTTATGACCAGGTCCGGTTTCTTCGCGTCCAACTGGCGCAGTGCCTCGTCAGGCCGTTGAAAAGCGAACAGTTCGTAACCACGGCGTTCCAAAGCCAGCCTGATGCTGGCGAGCACCGTCGAGGAGTCATCAACCGCGAGGATGCTATGCACTTCCGATCACCTCCGCCAAAAGAAACTTCAGTACGCCGGCTTCGGCTGGAGACAACTGCACCTCCACCTGGGGAAACTCCCGGCGCAGAGCGGCGACAAGCTGCAACCCCGCCGCATCAATGCCGGGAACGGTGAACACCACCTTATCCGTTTCCGGACCAGCGTGCGCTAGAAGGTTTTTCCTGATCTCTTCAACGTTGGGCAAAAAAAGCGGCAAATCAATTTCGATTCGCAAGCCCCAATTCCCCCATTCGTCCGATTGCCTCTTATTCCCACCCCTGGAGAGACAGCCGCACCATCTCGTTGGGATCGATAACCAGCAGAACCCGCCCGTCTCCAAGCACCGCGGCCCCTGTAAAGACCGACAACTTCTTCAACTCTCCCGCCAGTGGTTTCAGGATGACCACTTCCTTTCCGAGCACCGCATCCACAGGCAGAGCGACCTTGTGCCGCAGCACCACCAATATCGTCTCATTTTTGCGAGAGGCAATCGCTTCCAGGCACAGGCGGCTGTCTACAAGTGGAATGATGTCACCCCTCAAAAGCGCCACCGGCCGGCCGCGCACGGTCCTCAAGTTTCCTTTTCCCACGCGCACCGTCTCTCCCACCGCAGCAAGAGGAAGGCCATATACAGCGTCCTGAATCCTCACCAGGAGGACCTCATTGGTGGCCAGGGTAAACGGGAGGTCTATGGTAAACATGGTTCCCTGCCCAGGGGCGGATTCCAACTGAATCGTGCCGCCCAGACGGCTGACTGTTGTCTCTACTGCGTCCATACCCACGCCGCGGCCGGAAAGCTCGGAAATCCCCTCCTTGCTGCTGAGCCCTGGCAAGAATACGAGTTTCATTTTCTCTTGCCTGCCCATGGCTTCCGCTTGCTCGGTGGTAAGCTTGCCGTTTGATATGGCTTTTGTCACCAGAGCTTCCACGTCGATGCCTCTGCCGTCGTCCGAGACTTGGAGTACAATCCTGTCCCCCCGCCTAAAAGCTGACAAACGAATGACTCCGGTGGCATTTTTCCCTAAACTGAGCCGCTCTTCGGGTTCCTCCAAACCATGGTCGAGGCAGTTGCGCACCAGGTGCAGCAGAGGCTCGTAAATATCTTCGATTATGTCACGATCAATGCGGGTGTCACCGCCGGCGGTCACAAGGTCCACCTTTTTGTCAAGCGCTTTCGCCTGGTCCCGAACGTACCTGGGAAACCGCCCGAACACCTCTTGAACTGGCAGAAGCCATATATCCATCACTCGGTCGTGGATCTCCCTGGCAATGCGGTCTAGGTAATGATAGCGTTCCTTTAACTCTCTGGCGTGCTCGGCCATACCGGCCGTTTCCAACTTTTTTACCAGGTAGGGCAGGCTGTTCTTGGCAATGACCATTTCGCCAGCCAATCCCATCAGGGCCTCGGCTGTTTCTCGCCGCACCCTGAACGCGTTCTGGTTGCCTTTTTGGCCAATGTTCTTCTCCTTGCGCCTGCCATCGCCGTCGGAATGGCCTGCTTCTCTCGAAATTGTGGTTGCGGTTTCCGGCCTAGCCCCCTGCCCCAGCAAATCGAGTAGGGTTCTCACTTTTCCCAGGAGTTCTTCCCGGCCTTCCCCAGCCTCCCCCACAACTCGGTCCCGCGCTACGGGGCCCACCCGCTCACCGATGCGGGCAAGAATGCGCCGGACCACCGGTAAAAACCCCGGCAACACGTCCTCGTCGGCCAACAGCAGCGCCTTTTCCTGCTGACGCAGGACGTCAACCATAGGTGGAATATCAGCCCTCGTTGGCGGCATCGTCCCGCCGCGGTCGAGTTCCTCCTCGTTCAGCAATCGGACGATCACTTTGTTTTCGTCACTGCGCACGAAGAGAAAAGTCTCCTCCACCGATTCCAATGCCTCGCCGGTACTCAGCCAAATCGTCAGGGTTAAATAACAGTCTTCAGCGTTTAGGGCTGAAAGCGCCGGGATACGTTCATGGTCCACCGTTAACCCGGCAACAGTACCCAGTTCGGCCAGATCCTCCAGGAGATAGCCAAGGTTGTGCCCCTGCCGGAAGAAGTCCCGTCCCAAATCCAGTACGACTTGATAAATGTTGTTCCCCCGTTGCAATTCACCTTTCAGAAAACTCCGCGTTTCCTCCGGAACCACGCCGGCCGGCGAGTATAGAGAACCATCCTTATCCGCCCGCGAGCCCCTCTCCCCAAAGTCCGGCCCGTCCGAGCGGCATGGACAGAGCTGCATCTTGCCACGGCCGTACGTTGCTATTCGCTCCAGGAGATCCCCGGAGGGATCGGAATCCTCTCCCCGCGCCAAATCCGCCACCATCATTTTGAGTTGGTCAAAACCAGTCAGCAAAAGGTCCACCAGGGTAGGTTGGAGCCCTATTTCACCGCTCCGCAAACCCTCCAGGAGTTCTTCCAGGCGATGCGCCAACGTTCCGATGCCTTTCACTCCGGCGACGCCCGAGGAGCCTTTTAGGGTGTGCACCGTCCGGAAAAGGCCGTCAATGATTTCCGCCGACGCCTCCTTTTCCATTTCCAATACCATCGGCTCAATCTCGGCCAGCAAGTCCCCGGCCTCTTCCAAGAATACTTCTCTCAGGCTCGACATGTCCAATCACCCTATTATCGCGAGATAAGCCAGTAGATCCGCGGAGTTCACGGGCTTGACCAGGTACATGTTGCAACCCGCCTTGAACCCGCGGTCCATGTCGCCCGCTCCGGCCTCGGTGGTGATCATCAGGGTCGGCAACGGGTCCAGATCATCCGCCCGGCGGATCTCCCTGACGAAGTTGTAGCCGTCCATCTTGGGCATGTTCACGTCGACCAGCAACACGTCGAAGCTACCGGCATAAACCTTCTCCAAGCCCTCGTAGCCGTTGGCCGCCTCCTCAACTTGATGGCCTGCGTTCTCCAACAACTCGCGGAAGTAGCGGCGTGCGGTAAACGAATCGTCCACAATCAACACCCTGGACAACAGTCTCATCCTTCCGTTCGCGCGTTAGTTGGCCAAGGCGTTCATTAACGCACCGGCAATATCGTGGTGCGGCAGAATCAGCGCGGCCCCACCCCTTTTTACTGCCTCGCCGGGCATCCCCCAGACTACCGCGGTCTCTTCCGCCTCCGCTATGGTAACCCCACCGGCCCGCCTTATGTCCACCATGGCATCCGCCCCGTCGTCCCCCATGCCGGTCAACAACACGGCAATCATATTCTTCGCGTCAAGGCACGCCAGAGCCGATCGGAAGGCAACGTCCACCGAGGGTTTGTAAAGGGCGTCAGCGGGCCGGTGGGAATGCCTGAGCCGGCACGCCGCCTCGCCGGGGCGGCGGTCAACTTTGAGATGGACCCCACCCCGGGCCACCACCCCAACCCCAGGGACAAGGAGCATACCCTCGGTCGATTCCTTGAACTCGAGATGGCATTCTCTGTTCAGCCGTTCGGCAAACGGGCGGGTGAAGCTCTCGGGCATGTGCTGCACGACTACCAACGGGGCGCCGAAGTCGGCGGGCAAAAGGGGCAGTATTTCCATCAGCGTCCTGGGCCCCCCGGTGGATACCCCGATCAGTACCAGTTTTTCGCTTTTCCCGGGAATTTTCGGGCTGCGCCGTTTCGATGGCTCGGCCGGCCGGGCCCGCCCGGCTGGCTTGGCGGGTTTCGGCAACTCTAGCCGCACCCGGCGGACGGCCCTGATCTTGCCGCGAATCTCTTCAGCCATGCCCTTTATGTTAAGGGAAACAGTGCCGTCCGGCTTGGGAAGGTAATCCACCGCCCCCAGTTCCAGCGCCTCGAAGGTGGCCAGGGCACCTTTCTGGGTCAGTGAGGAAACTACCAGTACCGGACACGGACGCTGAGCCATGATGTACTGGATGGCCGTAAGGCCATCCAGGCGCGGCATGTTGATGTCCATGGTGATGACGTCCGGCTGCAGAGCCAGGTTCATCTCCACCGCTTCCAGACCGTCCCTGGCCGTTCCCGCCACCTCCAGATTTTGGTCCCCTTCGATTATTTCCCTGAGGTACCGGCGCATCAGGGCGGAGTCGTCAACGATCAGCACCCGTGTCTTTGTGGTCATCCTCCCCGGCTCCTTCCGACAGTTCCGCAGTAACCTGCGCCACCTCCGCCTTCTCCTCCCCCGTCAAAACGTTCTGCAGGTTCAGGAGCAAGACCGACTTCTGCCCGCCGGATTGCCGAACCACACCCTGCAGATAACCGGTGTCAAGATGTGCTCCCAGAACGGGCGGAACTGGCGCGGTCAGTGCCGTGGAAATTTTGCGCACCTCCCGAACGTCGTCCACGACGAGTCCGGTGGGCACCCCGTTCATGTCGACCACCACGATGCGTGACCGGTCGTCGCCTTCCCTGGCTGGGAGGCCCAGCTTCAGTCGCAAATTTATCACCGGTACCACGGTGCCCCGTATGTTTATCACACCCTCCACGTAATCCGGCGCCCTGGGCACCCTGACAATTTCCGGCAGACGGATGATCTCTCTCACCGCCCCAATCGCAACCGCATATTCTTCACCGTGCAGGTGAAAGATGACGAACTGCTCCTCACTAAGGTCCCGCCGTTCGGACTGCGCTGGACTGGTCTCCCCGTCCCCGGCCTCCGGATCGAGATCGCCTCCGGCCAAAATGCGGTTTGGGTTCAGCAGATAGACCAATCGCTGCCCTCCACCCAGCTTGCACACACCGTCAAAGTCTTTCATTTCTTCACCAGTGAGGAGTTCCGGCAGCGGCTCGATCTCCTCCGCCGTAAACCGAAGAACCTCCGTAACGGCATCCACACCTATGCCTACGACCCTTTTCCTTCCGTTCCCGCCGGAATTGAGGACAAGTACCCTGGATCTGTCATCGTACGTCCTTTCCGGAAGGCCCAAGAACTGCCGCAGGTTCAACATGGGAACGGTTCGCCGCCTCAGGGAAAAAAGGCCGTCCATGTACGGAGGGGAACCCGGCGAGCGGGAAATTCGGTCTGGTACCCGCACAATCTCCTGCACACTCTCAATGCCGATCGCATATTCCTCGTCCGCCAGTTTAAAGCCGACGAACTGCTGAAGTTCCTCCTGTCGGGCTGTTTCAGTCTCCTTCTGCCCATCCTGCCAGGCTGTCGCCGAGCGGTGGCCGAAACCTTCGGACCGCGGAAACAACACTTCGATATTTACCACCATGACCATAACGCTGGATTCGTTTGCTTTGATCACCCTCGAAACGAATTTTTCGCGCCCCTGCGCTGCGCGCAGGCTCTCCTCGGTTGTGTTCTCCAGACGGATTACTTCCGACATCCTATCCACCGTGTAGCCAAGGGTTTCGCCCCTGTATTCGATCACCACCACCCTGGTGGCGTCGGTTCCCGCCGCCTCCGCCAAGCCGAGACGCCCGCGCCCGCTTATCACCGGCAGAAGGCTGCCTCGCAGATTGGCCAAGCCGGAGAAGTAAGCGGGGGTACCGGGCACTCTCACCATCTCCGGCAGGCGGATAACTTCCTTCACATACTCCAGTTCAATGCCGAACAGTTCTTTTCCCAGGTAGAAAGTAACCACCTGGCCAATGGCGCTTTCCACGGGATCGCCCCCCTTCAAATCCACGAAACAAATGCACCTCCATCAAACCTGTTGCAGTTCGTCGGCCAGAGAAGCGATCTCCTCGATGGCCCCGGCCAGTTCCTGCATTCCGGCTGCCTGTTGCTTGGCCGCCGCCGAAGCTTCCTCCGTAGCCGAACTGGCCTCCTGAGCCGCCGCGGCAATCTGCTCAACCGCCTTACTTGCCTGGCCTATCGCCACGGCTATCTGGTCGACGTTCTGTGAGATCGTCTCGGCCCCCTTGAGCACCCCCTGAATATCGCCTTCGATCTGCGCCAGATCGTCGGTAGTCTTTTCAGCTCGTTTCACCTCTTCCGAAGCGCTTTCGCCCACCCGGACCACATCGTCGATGACCACCTTAACCTGTTCCTGGATGGCCTTCACCAGATCCTTGATTTGTTCGGCATTCTTGGTGCTGTCTTGGGCGAGGTTGCGGATATCCGACGCCACCACCGCGAATCCTTTCCCAAATTCCCCTGCCCTCGCCGCCTCTATGGCCCCGCTAACCGCCAGCATGTTGGTCTGAATGCCAACATTGACGATGGTGTCCACAATCTTGTCAATCCGCCGGGTGATTGCCTCGAGTTCCTTGATCTTTTGCACGTTCTGCTGGCTGGCAGTCAGCGCTTCGCCGATGCCGTCGATGAGGGCGTTGGTCGAAGTTTTGTTTCGGGCCAGCATGTCCGAGAGGTTTCTGGTGATTTCTAAAGACCGTTCGGCAGCCTCACCCACGTGTTTGGCCATGCTGTCTATATTACTGGCCGCCTGTGCCGACTCGTCGGCTGCCTTGGACTGGCGTTGAGCACCAATTGAAATCTGGTTGAGAGCCTGCATTATCTGTTGCGAGGACTGGTTGGCCTCCGCAATCGCGGCGGAGAGTTCCTCCGCGGCGGCAGCCAGGTCTTCCGACGATTTGTTAATATCGGTGGATGAGCGCAGGTTATCGGCCATCTCGGACAATTCCTCGGCCGCGGAAGTTACATCTCCCATCACTTTGGCCTGCTGTTCAACCGCCGCCAAAGACTCTTCGGATGCACCGCCCTGCTCCTCAGCCGCAGCAGCTATCTCCGAAGCCCCTTTCTGAAATTCTCCGGCGGTTTTCTCCAGTTCCACTGCAAGACTGTCGATCTCCACGGCCGCCTTAACCACCTCGTCCATTTCCCTGCCCAATCCGACGAGGCTGTCGTTGATCTCCTTACCCTTCCCGGCCTCGCCGCGCGCAGTCTCCGCGGCTTCATTAATGGCCCCCGCTACGTTTTTCACTTCTCCCTGGATGGTGTTTACCAGTTCACGGATGTCGTTCGCCGCCTTTTCGGAGATCTCCGCCAGGGTACGCACCTCATCGGCAACTACGGCAAAGCCTTTGCCGTGTTCACCGGCGCGAGCGGCCTCAATGGCGGCGTTTAGGGCCAGCAGGTTGGTCTGATCGGCTATCTTTACCACAGTGCTGACTATGTTGCCGATGCTCTCGGCCTGCTCCTCCAGCCTGGCCACGAGGCCTGCGGACTCGGCATTGCGCTCCGCGGAAAGAGTGACGCCCTCCACCAGTCGGGCTATGTCCCGCGTGGTCTGATTGACCAGTTGCAGCATGGCCCGGCCCCGTTCCAAGGCTTCCGCAGCCCCCTTGTTAGCGGACTTGATGTTGCCCACGATTTGGTTCACGGCGGCCAGAGATTCCTGGGCAGCTCCACTCGCCTCCTGCGCTCCGGTGGAGATCTGTTCCATGGATGCCCGCAGTTCTTCCACCGCCGAGGCAGACTCTTGAACACTGGAACTCATCTGACCGGTAGCAGCAGCCAAGCGCTCGGCGATCTGCTGCTGCTTGGCGAAAGTACGGGCTTGTTTTCGCTGCTGTTCCACCTTCTTCTGAAGTTCCTTGTCATCCACGGCCGACTTGCTTGCCACTTTCACCCCGGGCTGCAAGCTGTCGTGCGGTAAGGGAGATAGGTTTTTCGGGGCCATTTGGTCATACCTCCTGGAAATTGTTTTGCCTGTTTTGTAGCCGGCTATCTAGAAAAACTCAATGTTTTCCCCCATCGCCTCCTTTTCCGCCCCTTCCGCACCGCCCAAGGCGCGGCGCTGAATAACGCGTTCGCTCTCCATGGTATACATTTCTTCCAGTTCTTTGATAATGTTAACCTCGTCGATTCCACCATCCCCGACATCGGTGAACAACAGTTTCTCCACGCGCAACAATATATCACGGACATGGGAAATCTGCTGGGCCACGGCATCCTGGAACTGAAAAGCAGTGATGCCCTCGTCCAGGTAAAGATCCATGGCTTCGAACTCTATGGCGATCCCGGCCTCATGGCCTTGCGCCATGTCAGCCCACTCTTGGTGCAGGGCAAGCACGTCGCGCGCCTCCTTCCGGCTCCGGGCCAGATCTTCGACCGCCGTCCGCATTGCGGCCGCATTATTTTCCATGCCCGACACTTTCTCCCGTATATCTCTCAAAAGCGAGTGTCCGAACTGCCTGACACGTTCCACCGCCTTTTCCGACTGACCGGCGAGGCGTCGGATCTCACCGGCTACCACCGTAAAACCGCGCCCCACCCCTCCGATTCTGGCCCCCTCGATGGTCGCGTTCAAAGCTACAACACGAATGGTGTCAGAAATGTCCTCCAGCTCACTTAGGACCGAAAAAAGCGTCTTGTCACGGGCCTTTCGTTCCAAGTCTAAAACCAACTCGGACATTTCCTCAAAAGTCTTCATCTTTTCTCCCAGTACTTCCAGCGCCTTGTTCAAGTTCTCAAACACCTTCAGGAAGGCTTCGCCACTCTGGCTACGGGTGTCTCGCTGAACGCTGAGAAGTTTGTCCGTGGCCGAAAGGCCTCGTCGTACCCCATCCACCATCCCGCTCACCGCACCGGACGCCTTGAGGACACCTTCCTCGGAGACTCGCACAGACTCCTCCAAGGAAGCCCGCAGAACCGGCAAAAGCTTGAGCAGTTGCCCGACAGCCTTGTGCTTAGAATTGGTAGCCTTATTCCTTGTTTGCCTGACATGCCATAGACGGCAGCCCCAAAAGCCGATCAAAACTCCGACGACTGACGACACGACCAGCAACATATTTAAATGCTCCTATTTCTGGTACAGAATAACTTCTTTAAACCTACGCAGCTTAAAAACGGGGGTTATTCTGCTCATGGACTCAGAGTGACCCAGAAAGATAAAACCCCCCGGCACGAGAGAGCGGTAAAAACCTAGAGCCACTTCCCGTCTTGATTGGTCGTCAAAATAAATAAGAACGTTACGGCAAAAAATGGCATGAAACCCCTTCATCCGGTCGATGGATTTTCCGTCTTTCAAGTTCAAATGGTAGAACCGCACGTGCTTCTTCACCAAGGGAACAACGGAAAAACCTATGCCTTCAGACCGGAAATACTTTTTCAGGTAGTCAACCGGCGTGTCTTTGACCGCCCTCTCACTATAGCAACCCCGCTCGGCCACCTCCAAAACGGAGGTGTTAATGTCCGTCCCATGCACTTCAAAAAAGACACCGCTATCGGACAGCATTTCCAATAGAATAATCGCAAGGGTGTACGGCTCCTCCCCAGTAGAGCAGCCGGCTGACCAGATCCGCAATGTGCTGCCGGTAGCATTGTTGACCAGAATTGGCAGTACTTCTTCGGCAAAACTTTTTAACTGAACGTACTCCCTAAAGAAATACGTTTCATTGACAGTCAATTCGTTAATCAAAAACTCCATTTCCCTTGCTCCACCTTCAAAGCGCAGATAGTTGAAATAGAGACCAAAGCTCTCAAAACCCAGTTCCCGCATCCGCCTCTCCAGGCGACGCGCCACGTAATACTGTTTGCCGACCTCAAACCTGATTCCCGTCTTTTGATAAACATATTCCGCGAGGCGAGTAAACTCCGACTCACCCAGAACTAAGCTGAACACAGGCTTTCCCTCATCACAGCGACAACGTAGCGAACGTACTCGTGGCTACTCCTGGCCGTAAGAACCCCATCCACCCGGTCCAAGAGGGTGATGTCGTCAGCATCACCCAGGCCACCAAGACACTCTACAGCCGCTGCCACCACATTCTCCTCCACATCGACCTTCCCTGCCACGAACTTTTCCAGAAACCGCCGCGCCGGAGCCGCCGCGGCCTGGGACCTGACGCCGGCCAAAACGTTAAAACCAAGAATTTTCAAGTCGGAATCACTTTCGTACAGCAGATCCTCCAGACGATCGGTGCAATCCGCGCCCAACTCCTGCAGACCCTCAACAGCCAGGTTCCGGAAATGGGCCTCGGGGGACGACAGAAGCGCTATAAAGCCCTCTACCGCCTCCGGACCACCAAGCCTGACCGTCTGCACGTATGCCTCCTCCCGCACAGCGGATTCCTTTGTATTCGTCATGAGAGCAATAATTTCTTTTACTCTTCCCTCTGCAGCAAGAGTTTTTATTTGCTCAAATGGATCAACCATTGTTCTTACGACACCGTCCTTCTGTACAGTGACAGAAAAACCCAAGATGATATTCCCTTTCCGACGCATGACATACGAAAAAGCTTCAACTACCTCTGGATCAAACTGGATTTCCGAAAATTGTTCAAGTTCGGTAATTGCTTCCTCGATCTTTAATGATACCTTATAGCTACGAAATGACGTCATTGCATCAAACGCATCAGCCACTGCAATTATTCTCGCCATTAGCGGTATGTTCTTATTTCCGAGACCCTTGGGATAGCCATGCCCATCCCATCGTTCGTGGTGATGGTAAACAGCCAGTATTTCCTCCTCACTGATTTCTCTGGCGAAATACGTATACAGTAACTCAGCGCCGAATATGGGGTGTAGCCGAACCAAATCCATCTCTTCTTTGGTCAATGCACAGGGTTTTAACAGCACCTTCTCCGGAATGAAGATTTTTCCTATATCATGAACAAGTGCAATGCGAACCATTTCAGTCGCTCTCTTAGGACACAAAACGTCCGCAATCCCTTTGGAATAAACAGAAACTCTATGTTGGTGTTCCCTCGTACCCTTGTCCATGAGGTTGGATAGAAAGTGTGGTATAATTGGTACGTCCATTATTGAAACCTCACCCCGCGCCGATCAGGGTACCGTTGGGTTTGGTAGGCTGACAATCCCTCTTTGATTTTCGATTCCTTTATGTTTTTTTCTGCCACAAAAAAGACAAAGGCTTGACTCCCCCCGTAACGGGCGGCCAAGCCTCCAAGAGCAATAATCTATTATATGTAAAACTATATTGGTTCTACCATAATAACTACAATTTACCCCCCCCCCCGGTAAATCATGGAAAAAAGGCGCATAGTTTGGCCTCCTTCACATCCCATACAATTGCCCTGCAACCTTAATCCTGCTTGAACATTATTCGACAGCAGACCATTAACCCTTTAGCCCGAATTTCAAACAGGAACCAAGAATTGCAATCTGTGCGGCCAGGTGGGGGCTGGAGTAATCTTATACATGGGTGAGCGCGGCTGGCTGGTCCCCGATACAGAACCCAGTTCCCTCTCCAGAATGGTACGCGTTTCCCGGGGGCCAAGGGTAACCGATCCCGCGAAGACCACGGCCCGACTGGTTTTGGCAAGCAGGAAATGCTCATCTCAGCGGTCTAAAAATGCACAGGTACCATCACGCCCCAGGGGCTCCTCATATCCCCCCGCGGGGGAATATGAGGAAAAAGTACCCATAGTAGTCTTTAGCTACCACCCCATTTCTGGCCGATTTTGACGGGTGCTTATCAGGCCGTTAGTGTTCCGCCGAGCCCTTGGGCCCGCTAAAATTTCCTGCGCCATTTGACCAGCACCTCCCCAGGGGTAGAGCGAGCGCCGATAGGTGCTTGCCTTACGGAGCGATACTCCTCGACATTACGAAAAGTCGAAAAGTTACGTTAATCTGTGGATGCTGCATACGATACCGGTATTGGCGGTTGTGGTAGGCCGGATTATTTGTCACCGAATTCCAACTGCCAATGTCCTCGGCCAAAGACTTGCCAGGTGACAGCCGGAGCCTTGCGAAGCCCTTGCGAGCGAGGGCGGCCGTGGTAGCCTGAGACCTTGGCGGACAAGAGTGACGCCTCTAATTGACGGGACCTCCGGCCAGGGGCGACGGGCATGCTCCGCCCTGCAATAAAGAGAGTCCCCCCAGAAGATCCAGACCCGCCTTCGGTTCCCCGCTTTCTCCCGTGCATAACCCGGCAGCAAAGCTGATCGGGCGGGTCGCAAAAGCTTTCTCTCGCACCCCGCCCGAATGGACAGCCAACTGATGCCTACGGTGGCGAAGAATCTTTGGGTATTTGCTTCTTCGTATTGATATATTCCCTCATGTCCAGGGTATCCGGCGTTATCCCATCCCCACGCAGCTTGAACTTCTCAATCCTGCCGGTAGGCGTACGGGGCAGGGATTCCACCTGCCGGATGTAGCGGGGAATCCAGAAACGTGGCATATTATCGAGGCAGTAATCGATCAGCTTTTCCGGGTCCACCTTTTGGCCCGGCCGGGGCGCCACCACGGCCATCACCTCGTCCTCGCCGACCTCCGACGCGGCGGGTATGACCGCAGCCTCGGCCAGGCCGGGGTTTCCAAGCAGCATCTGCTCAACCTCGTACGAGGAGATGTTCTCGCCCCGGCGGCGGATGGCATCCTTGACCCGGTCGACAAAATACAGATAGCCCGCATCGTCGACGTACCCTGCGTCACCGGTATGAAACCACAATCCCGCAAACGCTGCTACCGTCTCTCTGGGCATTCCGTAATATTCCAGAAAGATGGTCCAGGGAATCCGGGGCCGGACGACGATCTCGCCCACCTGTCCCGGTGGCAGAAAACAGCCCTGCTCGTTCATGATTCCGACCTCGACGTGCGGTCCCACATGCCCGCAACTTCCCGGGGGATTCTTGCCAGCGGCCACGATATCGTGAGGCGAGGATATCGGGATACCCACTTCCGTGCTGCCATACCCGCCGGTGATCGCGATGTGGAAACGTTTTTGGGCTTCGATCCACACTTCTTTCGAGGCATAGGCGATAGCCGTGAGCCTACCATGTTCAACTTCCAGTGCCGAAGGAGGGCTTTTGAACAGCATTTCCAGAATGGGCCCGACAGCGTGGAAATGACTGACCCCGTACTTTCTAATGTCCTCCCAAAAAGATGTGGGAGAAAACTTCTCCACCAAGACCATCCTGGCGTTGGCCAACATTGAGGAAATGGTCGCCATGTCCAATGCCATTATATGGAACAGAGGCAAATATACGTAAACTGTGCTGTCAGGTGCAACTCCGCCGGCGTCCAGCATAAACAAAGCAGTGGTTATGAACTGGGCGTGCGAGTCGACCACGACCTTTGATCGACCGGTAGTGCCGGAGGTCAGAATCATGGCGCTGGGATCCCTGGGCAACTTTCTAACTATCACCCCGGCTTCGGCATCAGTTTCCAGCAGCTCCTCGATAAACACAAATCTCTTGGCCGGAGCAACTGCATGCTGAAAATTTGCCTTGCCAATAATGATCAGTCCATTTATTTCCTTGAGCCCCTCCTCCACCTCTTTATAGGCAGGTAGGAGACGTGAATCTAAAACTAAATATTTAACGTCTGCGGTTTGCAGGTTGTACACCAAAGGATCCTTGATGAATCCAGTGTTTACTGTTACAGGAACGGCTCCTAGTTTGAGAATGGCAAAATAGGCCATAATCCACTGAGGTGAGTTTAGGGCAAAAATACCAACTTTGTCATCACTTCTTATTCCCATCGCGTGAAGTCCCGTGGCAAGACGGTTACTAAGCTCATTTACCTGGGCAAAAGTATAGGACTCGTCTCCGAACAGCAGCCAGGTCTTGTTTCCATTTTCCTCAGCCTTCCTGATTACAAGGTCCGTAACGGTCGGATAGCGTTGCAGGGCTTCCTCGTAAACATCCACGGAATAGAAGCCCTGTTTTCCCGGAATGACAGGCGGAAAGACATCCGCGGCCATCTCGACACCCCGTTTCGTTAGATTTACCCGTTTAAATTTCAAAGCTCCCGTGTCTTCCACTGCCTCTAACAAATCTGGTCGCCCCGGCTGCGGCTTCCCCATTGGCTATGACTCTCAGACCGAGTTCGAATTCCAGTTTCAATGCCGCGGCTAAGTCGAGGTCGAAACCCCTGTACACGGCCTCGCGGTCACTGAGCAAACACTTTTGTGGAAAAGCGGCTATTTGGGCGGCCAGTTTCTCCGCCTCGCCGCGAGCGGCTCCGGGCTCGACCAGCCTGTTGGCCAAGCCAATGGCCAGGGCCTCCTCGCCGTTCACCGGGCGCCCGGTAAGAATCAGGTCCAGGGCCCGGCTCAGGCCCACGAGCCTGGGCAGCCGTTGGGTGCCGCCGTCGATCAGGGGAACCCCGAATCGGCGGCTGAACACGGCCAGAACGGCATTGCGCTCCACAACGCGGAGATCGCACCAGCAGGCCAGTTCCAGACCGCCTGCGACCGCGTGGCCGGAAATGGCGGCAATCACCGGCTTTGACAGGTGCATGCGGGTGGGTCCCATGGGGCCGTCTCCGTTCATGTCGCTGTTCAAGTCGTTGACTATGCCACTCTCCCCGTCGGCCAGCGCCTTAAGGTCGGCGCCAGCGCAGAAAGTGCCGCCCCGGCCCCAGAGAACTGCCACCTTCACCGAATCGTCATGCTCGAATTGATGGAACGCTTCGGCAAGTTGCCTGGCCGTTGGACCGTTGACGGCGTTTCTCGCCTCTGGGCGGTTGATAATGACTGTGCATACCTGGTCCTTCTTTTCTACCAACACTTCCCCAGTAACCACGCGATCACCTTTCTCCAACAACTAATTGATCACGATTATTCGCGGTACCCTTTCCTGCCGCCATAGTCATTCACCATCAGAAACCGCCCCGGCCAGCGGCATGGGGAACCACTTTGAAGGATACAATTGACAACCTAATTGCTGAGGATGGTTACACTGGCGATGCTGAAGTAGGGAACCCCGCCAAGGTTATGGGTCAAAGCCAATCCTGGGTTTTTGATCTGACGTGGGCCGGCTTTGCCTTGCAACTGCTTGTAAACCTCGTAAATCATCCTCAGACCGGAAGCCCCGATCGGGTGACCGAAACACTTGAGACCACCGTCTGCCTGGCAAGGCATCGAACCGTCCAGGTCGAAGAACCCCGCTTCCACGTCGTTCCTGGCCATGCCCCTCGCCGATATCTGCAAGTCCTCGTAAGTAACCAGTTCGGTTATGGAAAAGCAGTCATGTACTTCCAGTAGACTAATTTCCTTTCGCGGGTTGGTAATGCTGGCCTCGGCGTAAGCCCTGGCGGCGGCCCGGCAAGTCGTCTCTACGTGCGTGCCGTCCCAGTCCTGGTGGGTAAGTTCCCCCATCGCACTGACCGCAATCTGCACGGCCTTGACCAAAACCGGATCAGGCCTCAGCGCTCTGGCTATTTCCGGCCGCGTCACGATGGCGCACGCGGCGCCGTCGCTTACCCCGCAACAGTCGTACAGACCAAGCGGCCAGGCTACGATGGGCGATTTCATCGCCTCCTCAAGCGTGATTTCTTTTCGTAGGTGGGCCTTGGGATTCAGGGCGCCGTTACGGTGGCTTTTAACGGAGATCCTGGCCAGAACGGCCTTGCCTTCGGCAGGGTCAAGGCCGTAGCGGGCAAAATAGCGGGTGGCCAAGGCGGCGAAGGCTCCCGGCGCCGTCATGTTGGGGAAAAGAAACCGGTTTTTGGTGCCCATGGCAGAGCCGAAGTCCGGCAAACCGCCGTAACCGGTGTCCTTGAGTTTTTCCACCCCCAGGGCCAGAGCCATGTCATACGCCCCCGAGGCCACAGCGTAGCAAGCCCCGCGAAAGGCCTCCGTGCCAGTGGCGCAAAAGTTTTCGACCCTGGTGACCGGTATGTAAGGCATCTTAAGCGTATTGGCCAGAGGTATACCGCTTTTTCCCACGCTAACTTCTTCAAAACAAGTTCCCAACCAAGCCGCCTCGATATCCTTTTTTTCCACCCCTGCATCGGCAAGGGCTTCCTGGAAGGCTTCCAACATAAGGTCCTCGGCGCTTTTGTCCCATAGTTCCCCAAAATTGGTGCAGCCCATACCGACAATAACTACTTTGTCTTTAATCCCTGCGGCCACCATCATCAGCCCCTTCGTCCAATCCAGGTACCGCTTTCCAAAAATAACCATAGACACCGTGGGCATAATCGACATATTTACGACGAAAACTCATCTGCACGCTCATCCCGACCTTTAAGTCCTCGGGCACGCAATCGGTAAAGTCAAACCAGTACCTGCCGCCTCCAGCGAAGTCAACAACCCCGTAAACGGCGGGAGGTTCGGGGCTAAAAGCCAAGTGATCGGCCGTGTAGCTGAAAACACGGCCCTGTTTGTCGGCAAAGCAGTATTCGTCCATCTCGTCCACGGCTCCGCAATGCGGATTGACACAGACCCTTTGGCCCGGGAACTGAGGCGTGCCGCAACGCCTGCAGCGCACGCCGCAAAGGCCGAGGACGCTTTTCCTTTCCCGCCACATCACCGGCCAAGAGGTGGGCGGCACCTGCTCACCCCGGATACCAGTCTCCAAATCCAGCAGGTGACGGAAACCGGCATACTTTTCATATGGCTCAAGCCATCGCCGCCGTTGAAAACGGCTTTTTGCGCCCTTTGTGCCCATGGTCCTGCGTATCTCTTCCGTTACGCGAAAGACCAAGGCATCGCAACCGTTCCCGAAACCGATGACCAGCAGCCGGTCGCCCGGCCGGGCCTCCTCAAGGGCCCCCGCCAGCATGAGCAGGGGATGGGCGCTGCCTGCGTCACCCACCTCGTCCAGAAAATCCGGGGCCTGCTGAGCCGCATCCATGCCCAGGGCGGTAGTTACCGCGGCCCGCGCCCGGCTGAAGGGGCAGGGAAAGATCACGCGGCTGAAGTCAGCCAACCTAAGGTTGTACTTGGCCAGCAAGCCGCTGACCGCTTCAGGCATAAGCTTAAGGTAGCCTTCATCCCGTATCCATCGCTCCTCCCACATTCGGTCAAACAGGTCGGTGTCCAACCGCCGGTGGTCAACGAAGTCCCGGGCGGTGCTGTAGAAGCCCTCAAAAGCAGCTATGACCCCCTCTTTCCCCACCAGGAAAGCTGCCGCAGCATCACCGAACAGATACTCCTGAACGCTGCCGGCCTTTGCCAACCGGCAATCGGCGGCCAAGACCAGTATCTGATCCCCATGCGCCTCAGCCGCCTCGCAGGCGGCCAGCAAGGCCCCGGTGCCCGCCCTCAGCGAACCGGTAAAATCCATGGTCCGAACTCCGGTCCGCAAGTTCAAGGCCGCCGCCGCGATACCGGCATTGCTCCTCAGACCGTACGGCGGCGTCGTACTTGCCAGGTACAACCCTCCTATACCGTCGCGGGTCCGCTGGCCGCAACAGGCGATGCCAGCCGCGACAGCCATGGTCAGGCTGTCTTCGTCGTGGCCAGCCACTGCCTTTGCTCCCCGGGCGTGCGCCAAGTTCCCCGCGTTAAACCAGCCCAGGGCCGAAAATATGGTTTGCCGGCGCAGCCGGTTCCAGGGAACGTAGGCGCCGAAGCCCGTTATGCCAACCATCGTCGTTCCTCCTTCCTCAGGGGACGGCACCCTGGCGTCCCCTTTGGTACTCAGGACACCTGAATGGTCCCCTCTCCCCAGTATGGTTTGCGCAGTTCACGCTTGAGGATCTTCCCCGTTGGCGTGCGCGGAATGACATCGACGAACTCCACCGACTTGGGCACCTTGAAGCTTGCAAGCCGATCCTTGCAAAACGCGATGACTTCCTCAGCGGTCAGGGACTCACCGGGTCTGACCACGACCACCGCCTTGACCGCCTCCCCCCACCGTGGGTCGGGCACACCGATGACGGCCACATCCTGGACCTGAGGCAGGTGAGACAGGGTTTCCTCGATTTCTACCGGGTAAACGTTTACCCCGCCGCTAATGATCATGTCCTTGGCCCGGTCCACGATATAGTAGTAGCCCTCCTCGTCCCGGCGGGCCATGTCCCCCACAGTAGCCCACTCCGCGTCGAGAAAAGCCTCTTCTGTCGCCTCCGCATTGTTCCAGTATCCTCTGAAACCGCACAAGCCGCGGGAATAAAGAAGCCCAACCTCACCCGGCCCCACCTCGCCTTTACCTGGGGCAATCAACTTCAGTTCTACGTCCTGGATGGGCTTGCCGACGCATCTCTCCTTGCGCAACTGGTCTTCATCCCGCAAAACAGTGGACACTCCCAACTCCGTGCTGCCGTAAAATTCATGCAATTCCGCCCTGGAGAAAAATTCCTTGATTCGCCGCCGGGTCGAAGTGTGCAGGGGCGCTCCCCCGGAGATCACCACCCGCAACGAAGTCAGGTCGTGACGATATAATACATCCGGTGACAATGCCAAAAGGCGATCGTACATCACGGGCACCATCATCAGCCAGTTAATCTTAAACCGCTCGACAGCTTGGAGCACCCGTTCCGGTGCGAAAGCGGGGAGGACCACCTCCGTCCCGCCGGTAACCAAGGTCGCCAGCAGCCAGGCGCAGGGAGCGGCGTGATAGAGCGGCGTTACGGCCAGTTGACGGTCTCCCGACCGCAGGCGCCACTCAATGCTGACCGCCACGCCGGTGTGGAAATTCTCCATATACCCCCTTACGGCGCCTTTTGGGCGGCCAGTGGTGCCGGAGGTGTACAGAATCATGTGCATGTCGTAGGGTGAAATGCTTGTCGGAAGTTCGGATGGGCTACCTTGGGTAATCAGATTTTCGTAGGATAGGAACCCTTTCTCGTCGTTAGGACCGGTGATGATTACGTGCCTGAGCGCGGGCAGTCTGTCTCGCACAGCCCTTACCAATTCCAGGTACTCGGGGTTGACGATCAATGCGGCGGCCCCGCAATCTCCGAGTTGATAGGCAAGCTCATCAGCCCTGAAGTTTACATTGACAGGACTCATGACAAACCCACTTTTGGTCGTGGTCACAAAGGCCTCTGGGAACTCAAAACAATTCTTGAGCAGCATGGCCACCCGGTCGCCTTTTTTTAGGCCCAACCCGTACATGGCATTACCCAGCCGGTTGGTCCTATCCCACATCTCGGCCCAGCTTTCCTGACGATCCTCACATATAATGGCGGGCATCTCAGGATTCCTGGACACGTTCATCTTCATACTGCCGACCAGGTTGTTAGAATATTTAGTTCTCGGACGAGAAAATCCCACATAGTCATCAGCCATGGACCATCACTTCCTAATTAAGTATTATTGCACACAGTTGCAAGGCAACCTAGCGGCCATGCAATAGTCGGCATACGAGAATAGAACTACACACCCGCTTTATCCTGGCCATAGATATAGAACCCCCTGCCGCTTTTACGGCCGTAATCCCCTGCCCTAACTTTGTTACGCACTCCAGTCCCCACGAGGAAGCGGTCTCCCAAAGCCTCCCGCAAGCCGTCAGCCACCCGTACCATGGTGTCAATCCCACTGAGGTCAAATAACTCAAAGGGGCCCATGGGGTGGCCCAGAGCCAACTTTACCGCCTTGTCGATGTCCTGTATGTCGGCAAGCTTTTCGTCATACACCCTTGTAGCTTCCACCATAAGGCCGGCTAGTAAGCGGTTAACAATAAACCCGGGAGTATCCTTGCAAACGATTGTTTCCTTTCCCATTCTCTGCGCCAGATTCACCACGGCCGCCACCGTGTCTACGGAGGTGTGTTCACCGGTGGGTATCTCTACCAGCTTCATCACCTGCGCGGGATAGAAGAAGTGCATCCCGATTACCCGATCGGGCCTGGTGGTTACGGAGGCAATTTCCGTGATACTTAGTTGACTGGTGTTGCTGGCCAAAACTGCCATAGGTTTGGCAAGCCCGTCCAAGCGGACAAATATCTCTTTCTTAAGATCCATTACTTCCGGCACCGCTTCGATGATCACGTCACAGACGGCAAGATCATCCACTGTCAAAGAGGTTCTGATTCTTTCCAAAATCCTCTCTTTTTCTTCCGCGGAAACCTTTCCCTTCTGAACATCCATAGACAGCAACCCGCCGATGCGTTGACGCGCCCGCTCCAACTGCCCCGGTTCCTGATCCACTACGACCACCCCGTAGCCCGCCTGGGCAGCCATCTGAGCAATCCCGTGGCCCATAAGCCCAGCGCCCACTACCCCTACCCACTCCTTTTGCACCCTGATCATTCCTCCTTTGTCAATTCCAGCTTGCACCAGCCGAAAGGTCATTCGACACAGTCAGGCGCACCCTCCCCGGTCTGACCGAACGGCCTCTCAAGGTAGGCGAAAAACAACTGTTTAAACCTTTCAGTCGCTCGGTTTAGGTCGAAGGCCTCTTCATCGACGATCCACTGGATGCCAATACCCAGTCCCAAGCCAATTATCATTACCGGCAGTAAATCTATTTTATTATCTGGGATGACATCATTAAATTGCCGATTCTCAGGCCGCACCAAATAACTTTCAATATATGTGCGCAGGTTGCGAAAGAAATGGGAGATTATTCGCCTAATATCCGAATTATGCTTTGCTTCTCCAAGAAAACTAAGAAAGAGAGTATAGAAATTGGGGTTATCTCTAGGTACGGCATTGATATGGTCAATATGTCTAGACAACTTGGACATGGGATCGCGAATAGGCTGGACCACACGCATAACCTGTTCGTGGGACTGGCGAAACGACTCCTTTAGGACCTGCAACAAGAGGTCCTCCTTATTTTGAAAATAATAGTAAATAACCCCTGTGCTCAGGTTGGCAGCCGAAGCAATGCTCTTTATCGACATATTGGAGAATCCTTTTTCCAATATGCACTTTTCGGTGGCCTTTATCACTTGTAATTTCCTAATACCTTCCATGGTCGACTTGGTCATACCATATCACCCATTATATGTCTTTTGCATGTCTTCCCTAATTATGTAATTTTTATAATGAACGTTCAATATAATAATACCATTACTGATCTGCGATGTCAATACCCACCGCCCACGCGAGGTGTCTTCACGGACCTGAGTTTTTCCGACACCCACGCGGTAATGCACCGCTGCACGAGGGCGCCATACCCGGCGCTCACGAGAGAGCAACGCCAACCGGAGCCCGACCCTGCCCGCCGGGATTCCGGCGGTCCTCGTCGGATCATCGTTTCACCTGCATCGCCACACGAATTTGGAGTACAGCCCTTTCCTTGACGTCTTTGTCACCTCGACCCAGAAGGTATTGGCGAATCCATGACGAAAGATATCGGAGAATGCAAAAGTCCGATGATTCGGGGAGGCCGGACGGTTGAGGAAGTTTGGCATATGCTGCCTGGGGACTGCAGCAATCATGGTTGTCCTTACTATTATTCCAGTTACAGCCGCCGCTGTTACATATGCCCAGCTATATTCTGCCAGGAAAGCTGAAGAAAATACGCAGATCCAGCTTAATAATGCGATATCCCAGATAAATGTTATTCAGGAGCAGCTGGCTGCACTGAAAATATCATTAAGTCAGTTGAACGATATAATAACCGCAACAAACATAAAAATACATGATCAGCAATTATTGTTAGACAGATTAAGAGAAAAGGAGCTAATTGACGAGCAGAAGCGCTACGAACTAATTCAGCAGTTCAATGCTATTCTCGTTAGCACTTATGAGAACGGTGGCTACCTCAACTACCTGTCCATTTTACTTGACGCTACCAGTTGGAGCGATTTCATTGAACGCTTGCAAGAGATAAAGATAATTCTTTCACATAATGCCAATATTCAGCAGCAAATCGCCCAAGAAAGCCAAATAGTCCTTTCGGAAAGAGCAAATATAGCTACGACCATGAATGCTTTGAAAAGCATGAATGCTCAAAATAACCGGATGGCTCAGCTTAAGCAGCAGTCAATTGGCAGAGAGGACAGTATTCTCGCTTCTCTTAACGTCACCGACCGCCGTTTAAGCGAAGAAAAAGCAAGCCAACTGGCCGGCATAAATAACATTCAAAGAGAACTGTTGGCCCAGCAGGAAGAGACTCGTCTTTACGCCAAGTACGGTCCGATCAAAAGCACCGAACAAACTCCTGTCATCACCCAGCCTTTCCATATCGGTGCCGGCGGCATTTCATCCTTGCTTGCGTACGCCGAAGGGTACCTGGGCACGCCCTACGTCTGGGGCGGCACCACGCCGGTTCCCGGCTTTGACTGCTCGGGTTTCACACAATATGTATTGCGGCACAGCGGAATGTATCTGCAGAGGACTTCCGAACAACAGTACGAAGAAGGAATCCCGGTATCAAAAAACCAGCTGGAACCGGGCGATTTGGTATTTTTTTCCACATATATTCCCGGGCCAAGTCATGTCGGGATTTACATAGGTGATGGTTTGATGATAGACTCCGAGGACTTCGGTGTGGTTTTCGACAACATCAACAATGCCTACTGGGCGCCACGCTACCTCGGGGCGCGGCGGGTTGTCGAACCATAACCGGAACCGTGCGCTCCCGGAGAGCCAAACCGAGACATCATGCGCCTCCCTCTTGCGCAAGGTGGGAGGGGACCCGGGAAAACAGCCCCCTCAAAGCGCAAAACATGCCCTTTCTTAGCAACGCCCCCGGAAAAAACATCCCTGCCAAGGCGCGGCAGACAAATCACCGCCGTCCCCTTCCGCCTCCGCCGACGATCATCAATATATCTAGAATGAAAACAAACAGGTTGACAAAATCAAGGAAAATGCTGATGGCCACCATCACCGCGCTGTCTTCCCCGGCGTACCTGGCCCGCTGAAAATCAACAGCCGTCAGCAGCGCGAAAACTGCCGCTCCGCCCAGCCCGATCAGCAAAGCAAAAGGACTGAAAAGGTTACTGAAAAACAGGGACAGCAACGTTATCCCCACCAGCACCAGCAGGGCGAAAAACAACACGCGGGCAAGGCCGCCCAGGTTTCGGTCAATGGTCAAGCCGTAAAGGCCGGATGCGGCAAACACCCCGAAAGCCACCAGGACGGCCTCGGCCAGGACGGCGGCACCCTGTGACGTTTGGGCCAAATTCTGAACCACAGGCGCCAGAACAGTTCCCGCCGCAGCCGCGAAAACCAGAGCCAGCATTCCCGCCGCGCCGTGGGACACCGGCCTGCCCCGGGCCCGGTCGCGCCGGGTCACCGCCGGTATGATAAACAGAAGGACCAACTCCACAACCACGGCCGGCCAAAACATGGTCGGCGGAACCAGGAAGGCTCCCGCCGCCATGGCCAGGAACATAAACGAGATAACACCCATAACCTGGGATAGGCCGACAGGTCGCTCAACAGCCCTGTGTCCGACACCGCCATCGGAAAACATGCCGACACATCCTCGATATCTGCCGAACAACGAGTGGCCGTCACCCAATTATCTTCCCGTCCGCTCACGAAAAACAAACCCGATGCAACACCGATTTCACCCATTACCCGCGCTGAAAACCGGTATTCCGCATCAGCACGTCCTTGTCCTGAATCTTAGCCGCCGCCGTGGCGCGGGACAAGGCAGCCCCCGGAAAACGACATTATCCGCGGCGATCTTTGAGGATAACTCCGTACGCCGTTCCTCCTCGGTCAGCCCCTTTTGTCGATCGTACGACGGAGATCGGCCAACGGGCCGGCTAGCCAGACCCAAGGCTTCGCCACAAGGCGGCCAGGGCAAGCATGCCGGCAACGGCCGAGACTCCCAACAGGAGGCGCCGTTCGCGTCTTCCCAGTGTACCAGGAGGACCGAGGGACAGAATCATCCCCGTAGCCAGGTAACTACCTGCAAGAGCGCTTCCGCCGCGGCTGAGGAAGGGCATGGGAACCCCGGTCAAGGGAAAGAATCCCGTGTTGCCGCCCGCCAGGAGAAAGGCCTGGCACGTTATTAAAAGCGCCAAAGCCCGAGCCGACAGGGTGGCGTCGGGAAAAGTCACCGCTTTCGCCTTCAAACCGCGGTAGAGGTAAAAAAGGTAAAGCGCAAGGATCAGCCACGCCATCCAGGCCCCGGCGATCCCGGCCCAGGCGGCGAACACAAAGTCGCTGCCGGCCGCCGGTATACTGCCCGGCCGCCCGCTCGCAAAGCCGCGCCCCCAGAGCCCTCCTTCAGCGAAAGCCCGAAAGGCCCGGATCATCTGAAAACCGGGGCCGCCGGGTTCCGCGGCCGGCGCGAGCCAGAGGGCCAGCCGCGCCGGCACCACCGGAAAGACAAGGTAGAAGAGCGCGGCCAGACCTAGCAAACAGACGCCGGCCGCGATAAGGCTGCCCCACCGCCAGCCCCTTAGGTAGGCCGAACCGGTCAGCACAAGGGCCAAAGTCAGAATGGCCCCCAGGTTGTGGGTTGCCGCCAAGAGAACCGCGGCTGCGGCCACCAACCAGATCTCCCGTACACCGTGCCACAGGACCATGCCTACGGTCAGGGTGAGGAAGACCAAGGCGGGCCCGGAAGGCTCGAACCCAAGTCCTCCCACGAAAAGCCACGACCTGGCACCGTTCACCTGCCGTCCCGCCAGTACCGTCAAGAGCAGGACGCCCATGGTCGCGTAGCTCGTCCAGCGATAGGCAGCGGGCCACGCCGGACAGGCGCGCGCAGTCCGGACCACGGCCAAAAGCAGAAACAACCCCAGAAGGGAGTACACCGTCTGGCGGTAGAAGCCGCCGGGGTCGAGCCTGAAAGACAATGCCAGGCCCAGGGCATTGCACGTGCCGGCAAGGGGCAGAAGCCATTTATCATACCCGCCCCAGTGAGCAAGCAACAGGTCGGCTCCCCACAGGCCGGCCAAAAAAACCGCGGCCACCATCTCGTCGGTCCCTCGAAAACCGGGCTCACGGGCAAGGCTCAGCGCCAGGACCGCGCTGGCGCCGGCCAGCAGCAGCCGGGCCGCGGTATGGCGTTCACGGCCATGCTTGGCCAACACCGTTCGCACATGTGTCCCGAACACGTTCAGATGCCATACCCCTTTTGATGCGGCAAGTACCCGCGCAGCCGGCCCACCGGCTAGCCCACGCTGTCACCGGTGCGCCTGCGCCCGAGGCGTTTGGGGGCCTCGGCGGCCGGGCTCCGGCACGGCTGCCGGCAACGCGCACGGTGCGCGCCTCCCCCGATCATCATAACAAATCATCGCGGAGAAAGACAGAAGCGCGGCTGCCCCCCGGGGAGCCCTACTCGGTGGGTTCCCCGAGGATTCAGCCGCACAACCGAGCCCTTTTCAAGGACGGCGTTCATGGCCGCGGAGGCTTCGCCAAAGCCCTGCGGCCGTATCGCCGTTGGACATTCCCCTGGACGCCCCACTCTGAAGGCGTGGCCGCGATGCGGAGAAAGAATGGATCGAGAATGTTGTTTTGAACGTGATCCCGGTAACGCGGGGAAAGCACCCCGAACGGCGCGCTCGTTAGCGACGGTGCTCATTTGAGAGTCGCCGGCCCCTGCCCCGGGACATTCCGGCCTCAGGCTCCATTCTTCAGCGCAGGAACAGACTGTAGCTCAAAGCGCCCAGAACGACCAGGGTAAAAACGGTGTACTTCAGGTTTTTTTCGATGGCGGCGAAATAGATCATGGAGGCCAGTACCCTGACGTAGGGAGTGAGCATCAAAACGACCATGCCGAGGCTGACCATCAGACGCGGCCGGTAACCATGTCTGAAGGCATCCTGGAAGCTTTCCATCGCGAAGGCGAAGAAATTCATCGGCCTGATGGTGTACGCCAACCGGAGCGTACCGCTGGAGAGGTCGTGCCAAACCAGCCCGCCCAAAACGAGGACCATGGAAGCCGCCACCCCGGCGAGAAGGACGTAACTGACAAGCGTTTCCAGATCGGGCTTGGCCCCGGAAGCCTGCAATCTCTAGAAACATGCCGGTCTTGACGTGGGTGATGCGATCCCGGACATAGGCGGTGGCAGCCCCGCTGAAGGTCGCAATGACCGAAACCACCCTCACCGCGATGGCGTGCCTGATGTCAAGTCCGAGCAGGGTGAGTGCGGGGATCAGCACCACCCCGCCCCCCATACCGCTAAGGGCGCCGACGAGACCCGCCGCCACCGAGATGATGAAAACCGTCCACACATTCATCAGCTTGAGCCCCCCGGCTGGTGCAAAGTACCCGGTCGGCCATCCTGCTCCCTCCCGTTGCCGGCCTCCAATCCGGCCAGACCGGCCATGATCCCGGCCAAGAACCGGAAACAGGTGTTCATCACGGGTGCCGCGAAGATGGTTTCCGCGGCGTTGGGCACCGACACCCCGAAAAAGCCGGCGATCAGCGCGGCACCCATGATTTTGAGGTAGGGATCAGAAAGGCGCTGGGTGGTGGAAAAGCCGTAGCGGACCACCGACACCAGGTGCCAAAGGAGAACCGGCGTGCCGATCAGGCCGGTCTCCTCAGCAACTGTGGACTTGATTTCCTCCCCACGGATAAATCCGGGGGATCTCGAGGTCAAACCTCGATGGGCTTACAATGCCCTCTATGCGGTGGCTTGCGCTGCCGCTTTACTTTTTATCGGACACGCATGGGGTTTCTTTCGCGCGGTCCTCAGTACCATCACCCGGTGGGGATTCAGAACAATGGCCTTGTCCAACAGCGAGAAATCCACGTCCATCCGGTATTTCCGGATGATATT
>Ga0078972_1003381_pt1 | contig 48041 bp, 35 predicted proteins | sample YelNatPaOPGAMG01_FD_67568 | JGI IMG/M metagenome (GOLD analysis project Ga0078972, IMG submission 67568) | Hot spring thermophilic microbial communities from Obsidian Pool, Yellowstone National Park, USA - OP-RAMG-01 (SPADES assembly) (version 2) | ecosystem: Environmental > Aquatic > Thermal... | reverse complement strand
TGTATACACCTGCTGGTATCTCATCTAAGGTAAAACTCCCATCGCTGTTTGCAATCGCAGTGTGGCTCGTATTCTTCACACTCACATTCACCTTCACCACCCCCATATCAGAGGGATTTTCAAGCACCACCTTCCCCACAATCTTACCCCTCTTCTGCAACCCCTCAGGTGACTTAGGGTCATAAGGGTTTGATGGTGTTATCTCCGTCGAGCAGGAGAATAAAAAGCAACCAATCAAGAGAAATAAAACAAAAAAACAAATTGATCTCATAGAATACCCTCCTTAGTAATTTATAAAATCGGGCTTATTTTGGTTGAATTTGATCAACATAATTTATTAACCAATAAAGAGGACTATACTTGAAAAATACTTCTATTCAAGTGATTTTTGTCACAAATATAAAATTATTTGAGAGCAGGGAGTTCTCGACTATTATTGCTCTCTTTCATCAGGTACAGATTCTTCTAATAAATCGGGCGGCGCTGTTTTTGGACTTACTGTGTGGGGGGAGGTCAGTAAGGAAGGAACAACGCCACCCTTTAGAAACAGTTTAATTAAACCCCATATATACGATTTATACACACCTGTCAACAATATTATTTTTTCACCTATTTATTTTTTATTTGCCTCAGCCTATTTATACCTCTCTGTGTAATTTGACTTTAGTGATCAAGGACATATATTTAGTATTGGAGGCTTCTTATGAAACTCAATAAATTTGCGATTTTTCTTTATGTTCTGGGGCTAATAGGTATAATTGCAGGAGGTATCTCTATGGCAGGCGAAAAGTACAGGAAACTCACAAAGGAAGAAGAGAGAGTAATAATCTACAAGGGCACTGAGAAGCCCTTTTCTGGGGAATACTATAAGTTCGATGGCAAAGGGATATATCATTGCAAGAGGTGTGGTGCACCATTGTATAAATCCGAAGACAAATTCGATGCAGGTTGTGGCTGGCCATCGTTCGACGACGAGATACCCGGTGCAATCAAGAGAATCCCGGACAGCGATGGCATACGAATGGAGATAGTATGTGCAAAGTGCGGGGCACACCTCGGACATATATTCGAGGGGGAGGGTTTTACACCAAAGAATGTCAGACACTGCGTAAATTCCATATCACTCACATTCAAACCATATTCCGAGAAGGAGGGAGGTATGAAAAAGGCTTACTTTGCAGGCGGATGCTTCTGGGGAGTAGAATATCTCTTCGAGAAGAAGGATGGGGTTCTGGATGTAGTTTCGGGATATATGGGCGGGCACAAGGACAATCCCACCTATGAGGAGGTCTGTTCTCACAGGACCGGACACAGAGAGGTAGTAGAGGTAACTTATGACCCTCAGAAGGTCTCATACGAGGAGCTCGCAAAGTACTTCTTTGAGATTCACGACCCTACACAGGCAGATGGACAGGGACCGGACATTGGTGAGCAATACAAATCAACCATCTTCTACAACGACGAATCCGAGAAGAAGATTGCAGAAAAGCTCATATCCATTCTGAAGGAGAAGGGTTACAAAGTCGCAACGGAACTAATCCCCGCCTCCACATTCTACAAGGCAGAGGAGTACCATCAGGACTATTACAGTAAGCACAACAAAGAACCATACTGCCATATATACAAAAAAAGGTTTTAAAGGAGACCGAAATCTCTTTTCTACGGGGTTTTGAAAAGCTCTTGAGGAATTTTATATCTTAATTTGATTGAAAATTCGGATTTTTTCATTTAAGGAAGTTCGTATGAACTTTCAGATATTTATGAAGACAATTAACATTATCTCCCTCTCAATTGTAGGGATTGTACTCATATACTCCTTCGGCTGGTATATCTATAGTCCACTCTCAAGACCAAAGATCAGAGATTACGAAGAGGCATCCAAATATATCAGAGGCAGATTCGATAAGACAAGAGATGTCATCGACCTCCAACCGTTCTGGGCGGAGCGGGCAAGGGAGTATATGGGGGATCTCAACATAATCAACCCCCGTGATATTTCGAAGGAGGACTTGAACAAATATAAGAATATCTTTGTTTTTTCGGTATTCGATTATGGTAAGCAGGTTCTTCCATTTTTCAAACAGAGATTCAAATTTGTTGAGGAAAAGACATTCGGTAAAATAAGAGTATATCAATTTGAAAATCCCACCCACGAAGATGTACTCTATAGTTTTTATGACAATCTGAAGGATGCAAAGATACGAGTAATCAAGGGTAGTGAGATAAAGGAGTGCAAGGAGTTCAAAAACGACCAGTGGAGGTGCGGGGGTCCAGACTGGCAATATATCGGCAAGGAGATACTCGATATAGATGGGACGGGTAGAGAATGCCTGTGGTCGCATCCGATAACAGGTGCAATAATCGAGATTAATTTCGAGAATGTACCTCTCTCAAGGAAGATTGCGGGATTTTCAGGGCTCACAGATGAGGCGGTGAGGTATGTAGAGGGCTCTCCGGTATATCTCTCCATCTCCATTGATGATAAGGAGGTTCTATACCACACAAATCCGAATAAGATTGGTGCTCACAGATTCGAGATAGATACCACTCCCTTCAGGGGCTCAAATCATAAAGTTACATTCAGAGTAAGCACCCATTTAGATGGTGTAAGGCACTACTGTTTTACTGCTGAGGTGAGGGATTCGAGATGAACAGGAATATCCTTAGTAGAAAAGATTACCTTATAGGGCTTGCTATTGCACTCATATACATCATCTCACTTATTGCTACGAGTAAGGACATAGGTTTTGTGAGAGATGAGGGGTATTATTTCAAGGCGGGTGAACAATATAACGGCTGGTTCGTAGAACTCTGGGATAATCTCAAGAAGGGAAAGCCGCTTGCCTCCTTCACCAAGGCGAATATCGACAAATACTTTAGTTATAATCACGAACACCCCGCACTTATGAAAGAGCTCTTCGGCTTCTCGTGGCAGTTGTTCACAAACAAACTTAAACTCACAAGCAATTCTACAGGCTTCAGAATCCCGGGGATGCTATTTGGCGGTCTCTTATTATTCCTGATGTATCTATTTGGTGCCGAATTCTTCAACAGAAGGATCGCCATTCTCGCAACACTTATGATGGCTGTAATACCACGCTTCTGGTTTCATTCACACCTCGCCTGCTTCGATGTCCCCATTACTGCAATGTGGTTCTTTACTGTCTATGCATTCGTAAAGTCCCTCTACTCATTCAAATGGGGGATCCTTACAGGGATCATCTTTGGGTTTGCACTCGCCATAAAACACAATGTCTATTTCATACCCTTCCTGCTCCTACTCTATATCATATATCTGAAGCACAACGAAATCAGGTTTTTCAGAGAAAAAGATGGTGGTGTATCTCTCTCCATTCCTACAATACCGCTGGCTTTCTTCTCTATGCTCATATTTGGACCAATAATACTGATTGGGCACTGGCCCTATCTCTGGCCAGATGTATTCGAAAGGCTTGGAACATACTTCAACTATCATTTGCACCACGAACACTATCCGGTCTCATATTTCAACATCACTTATGACAGGCCCCCGCTCCCGATCTCCTATCCTTATGTAATAACGATGATAACCGTGCCGGCTGTAATATGGGTACTCGGGACGCTGGGCTCCCTCAGGACTACTTTCTGGCTTCTCGTTCAATGGATAAAGAAGACACCAAATATCTATTCTACGCTTGAGAGCCGTGCATTTATGTTTCTCATCTTATTGAACGCATTCTTTTCTATCTTTCTGATATCGCTCCCATCGGTCCCAATATTCGGAGGAGTAAAGCACTGGTTTCCTTCTATGCCATACTTCTGCATTCTCGGGGCATTGGAGTTCGAGGCACTGCTCAAGTTTATCATCGGATTCAAGCCCGCCCTTATAAGATTTTCGAGACAGATTCAATATGCCGGGATATCTCTCATAGTCCTCACAGGAATACTGGGAATAATATATATCCACCCCGTAGGCACTGGTTTTTACAACGAGTTTGTAAGAGGTACAAGGGGTGCTGCGGATCTCGAGATGCAGAGGAAGTTCTGGGGGTTTGCGGGGTATTACGAACTCGATTACATAAACAAGAATCTCCCTCCCAACTCCTCTGTCTACTTTCATCGCACCAATTACGATTCATATAGGATGTATCAGAGAGATGGTTTCTTGCGAAAAGATATCAACTATGCAAATGAACCCGACAATGCAACCGCTGCCACCTTTCACTTCCAGAAAGCTTATATGAAGGACCTCTATAAGACCTGGAGATGGTTTGGGAATAGAATAGCAAGACACGGCACATACATAGACGAAGTCCCTATGGTCCAGACTTATGTTAGACAATAGTTATGCCCCATAACAGAAAAATACTCATCACATCACTTGCTATATTCGTTGTCTATCTAACAGTACTCGTCTCCACGCTCAATGAGATAGGTCTAACCGACGATGTAGACTATTATATGAAGGCAGCTATCAAGTATTCGGACTGGATAATCAATACCTGCGGCAAGATATTGCACGGGGATTTCACGGGCTTTTCTCAGAGAGAGATTGATTCATACTGGGTGGAGAACCACGAACACCCGCCTTTTGCAAAACTCGTAATGGGCTTCTCCCATATGATATTCACCCGACTGCTCGGGATAACCAATAATATAAACGGTATCAGGCTCGGAATCGTTATTCTCGTGTCCGTCCTGGGCTTCGTTCTGTGTTATACAGTTTATAAATATGTCGGGTTTATTGCTGCAATAAGCTCATCCCTACTATTGTTATTTATGCCACGATTCTTCTTCCATTCGCACGTTGAGACACTCGATGCGGCAGTAGCCTCTACATACTTCTTTTCCTTTGCTGCCTATCTGCTTTCGAGAAACTCTCTCAAGTGGTCTATTATTGCTGGAATTGTATTCGGTTTTGCCATCTCTACCAAACTCAATGCCCCCTTCTTTTATGCGGCAATACTTGCATACTGGGGAGTAAAAAACATAGATGACTTCAAATACATAAAGGGAGAAGGCATAAAGTTTCCAAAGATAGAGATTGCACTGATTATTATGCCCATCCTCGGACTTCTGGTCTTCTATCTCCTCTGGCCATGGATCTGGAATGATACACTGAAGAGACTCAATGACTATATGGGGTTTCACCTGAAACACTACGGGATATACTTCTACTACTTTGGACATATATACGAAAAGCCATTTGCACCCTGGCACGCCCCGTTTGTAATGACACTCATTACCACACCTCCCCTTACCATTATAGCGGCAATATCTGGCATAATCCTGACCTGTATTACACTATTCAAGGTTTACAGGAGATACACGAACATAGATTCAAGACAGGTGGTATTCTATGAACTGGTACTGATAAATGCATTCATAACCATCGGGACCGTGGCATTTCCGAATGTCCCCAAATACGGTGGTGTGAAGCTATTTCTGCCATTCTTCCCTTTCCTCGCAATCCTGTCGGGAATAGGAATTCAGGGATTATATGAATACATCACAAAAAAGATCAAGACAGGCATAATAGACGGAATATTTCAGAGATATGCATTAACTGCCATAACAATATTGATTTTCGCAATCCCTGCAATATATTCAACCTTTAAGATCCATCCATACCACCTGAGTTATTACAACGCCTTCATAGGTGGACCTCAAGGTGCACTCAAAGCAGGTATGGAGAGACAGTACTATGATATATTCTACACTGACCTTGTGAGATGGTTTAACAGAAATCTCCCCAAAGACGCAAAGGTTACTTTTTTGCCAAACAATAAAGAATATATCCGCTCCGCCCCTTACTACAAGAGAGATAGGATCCTGCGGGAGGATATTCGGATCACCGACCTCTCCGCCGCCGATTATCTCGTACTCACCCACGAAGAGAGATGGAGTGAATATCCACAACTATACAACACCTACAAGAAATACCCCGCACTCTACGAAATATCCACCGAGAATGTCCCACTACTCACAGTCTATAAATTGAGATAATCGCTCAATCAGATCTACTTAAACTAATAGTCCCTACTAATGTCTTGACAGGGTCAGTATGCATGCTGCGTTTATTTCGGGAGAACAAATGAAGGCATATGAATACTTTCTTTCGAGGCAGATCCAGTGGGCAACAAATCAAGGTATTGCTCTCATTGGCAGCAAAGGTGAACGAGGCAGTTGTACATATACACCCACTCTTGAGCAAAATCTATTCAAACCATTAGTTCCAGATGTTCGTAAATATTTTGAAGATGCTGACAGTGGTGGACTCAGAGGCATTCCCTCCAAAATGCAAGCCGTTCACTCCTCATCAGCCATAGCAGTCAACATATTTCAATACGGGGTAAATCAACCATACATAACAGCATCTGCCTGTGGTTTTTGTAGAAAAGGGCAATCATTTCTATTCCTCTCCAGATTGGGTATCGTATCTGCCACTTCCATTCTCAATCGTTGAAGATATAATCGAACCAAAACTTCTTACTCCTGTCCATAGAGAGGTCTACATGAATGTGTTTTATCTGAGTAAATTCCAGAAGTCCGTGAGGTCCAAGCTCCCTTCCTACTCCCGATTGTTTATATCCACCGAAGGGTGCCAGCGGGTTTATGAGGTGATAGTCATTTATCCATACTGTACCTGTTCGAATCCTCTTTGCAATCTGAATTGCCATCGGGATATCTCTCGAAAATACCGCCCCGCCGAGTCCATAAATAGAATCATTCGCCATATTGATTGCATCATCCAGTTCGTCATACTTTATGACAGAGAGAACAGGACCAAAGATCTCCTCCCTTGCAATTGTCATATCATTCCTTACATTGTCGAAGACAGTCGGCATAATGAAATAACCCCTATCCATCCCCTCAGGGACTCTACCACCACACACTAAATTAGCCCCCTCCTCCAGACCTTTTTTGATATAACCCAAAACCCTTTTGTGCTGTGCCTCGGAGACAACTGGACCCATTGTGGTCTCGAAATCAAGTGGGTCCCCAACCTTTATATGCCCTATCCTCTCCAACATCATTGCCATAAATTCATCATATAGAGAGGAATGGACAAAACATCTTGTACCCGATTCACACACCTGTCCAGCATGGAAGAAAGTCCCGAAAAGAGCACCATCTACTGCAAGCCTCAAATCAGCGTCGGGACAGACTATAGTCGGGCTCTTCCCACCAAGCTCAAGCGTTACCTTCTTTACAGTATCAGAGGCGAGCTTCATAACCCTTTTGCCCGTCTCAGTAGAACCCGTCAGGGCAATCTTATCAATCATTGGATTTGTGCAAAGCTCCTCACCTACCACAGAACCGGAGCCCGTGATAATATTCAATACTCCCTCAGGGAGTCCCACCTCAACTGCCACTTTTGCGATCTCGAGTGCAGTGAGAGGCGTATCTGATGCTGGTTTTAAGACGACAGTATTCCCCATAATAAGGGCGGGTGCGATCTTCCAGACTGCCATCATAAACGGGAAGTTCCACGGGATTATCCCGGCACAGACTCCAATGGGCTCTCTATTGACGAAATTCCAGGAGATGTAGGGAAAATCAATCCAGGGGAGCGGTTCGTAGGTTGGTATCTTCTCTCCAAGTTCAACAAGCGCCCGGAAGTGTTCGATTCCAACAGGGATATCCATCATAGATGTCTTTCTGATAGTCGCACCGGAGTCCATAGACTCTATTCGAGCGAGTTCGTCCTGTCTCTCCTGTAATTTTTCAACCATCTTATAGAGAATCTTAGCCCTCTCCTTTACATTCATTCCGCTCCAGACTCCACTATCGAAGGCTTTTCTCGCGGCTTCTATAGCCCTCTTCGTATCACCAATAGTAGCAACAGGCACAAGAGCAACAGACTCACCATTTGCAGGATTAATTGTAGGTCTATACTCCCCGCTCTCAGACTCCACCAGCTCACCATTTATGAGCATCCTGTACTTTTCCATAACTCACCTCCAGATTTTTAAAAGGTGAAAGCATAATACCAATCATCTACCCGTGCGTCAAATAGAAAAATTGCAACTGTTATATAAACTTCAAAAGTGGACTAAGGTAGGTCTAAAAATGCCTCCTGGAAAGCCCACTTTTCATCTTTATTTGAGGATTCAAAACTGGACCATAACTATTTCCTTGACATAAATATAATAAACCAATAACTAAATAAGTACCAATTTTTTCCAAGGAGAGAGAGATGAATTTAAAGAGTGTATTGATTGCCCTGAGGGTGTCATTTATCTTCGGTATCTCATTATGGATTTCATCCTGTGGTATCCTGGAAGACGATGAGCCAGCCATGTTAGACTGTAACAAGATCTGCGACAAAGAAAAAGAGTGTTATTACCAGATGACAGATGAGGATGTAAAAAGTTGTATCTTACAATGTAATACGATTAATGGCTCAGGATACTTACAGGATTCATACATAAAAGCAGAAAATGACTGCTATGGTAAATCCTGTTTAGAAATCGTTAGCTGTCTGAAAAAGGCATCTGATGAATGCAAAGCCCCTGATTATATGCCATACATAAACGCAATCTGTGATAAGTTAGTGTCCTGTAATGCAAATATCAAAAAAGAGGACTGTGTCAGCGAAACCAAAAAGTATTTTGAAGAAGAGATGAGTGGTTCAGTTAAGTGTCTGACGGACAAATTTTTTACCGACAGCGCCAACTGTGTCAAGAATGCAAAATGTGGAACTCTGCAGGATTATTTAGAGAAATGTATGAAAGATAAATTAGATTAGAATAAAGGTAAGGCTGTCTTACTAAATTCACAAAGGCAAATGGGGAATTAAAACAAGAGGCAGGAAAGACTTATAGACCAAAATAATAGTAGTTATCATTGATAACTGAATGATTACATCCAATAACTATTGGCTTGAATTTATATACTTTTTATGTATTACAAATTACCGATAGAGGTTTTTCTATGACCATTAGAGAGCAGACAGAGAGAAATGAACATTTAATACTGTGCAAATATGCTACATTTTCGGATTCAACGAGGGGGAGGAGAAGACCTGAGCCACCCTGCCCAATCAGGGCTGCATTTCAACACGACAGAGACAAGATTATTCACAGCAAGGCCTTCAGGAGATTGAAGCACAAGACACAGGTATTTCTGGCACCACTCGGAGACCATTACAGGACGAGGCTCACTCATACCATCGAGGTATCCCAAATAGCCCGAACGATTGCAAGGGCACTAAGGCTCAATGAGGACCTCACCGAGGCAATCGCCCTCGGACACGACCTCGGGCATACTCCATTTGGCCACGCCGGAGAGAAGGTGCTTAATAATATCCTCAAGGATAGGGGAGGGTTTCATCATACCTCCCAGTCCCTAAGAGTAGTTGACATAATCGAGAGGGATGGAAAGGGACTCAACCTCACTGAGGAGGTCAGGGATGGGATCCTGAAACACAGCAAGGGTAAAGGGGATATCTACGGTCAGAGCAATAATGAGACAAATCCCATTACCCTCGAAGGTGAGATAGTACGCCTCTCTGACCTCATAGCCTATGTAAACCACGATATTGACGATGCCCTGCGGGCTGGCATACTTAGAGAAGATGAAAGACTAAAAGAGATACTGGATATCATCGGGAAGACCCACTCTGAGAGGATAAACAATCTTGTAATTGACACCATAACCAACTCAAATCTCGACTTAGAACCTCACATCAGGATGTCTGAGAGGATGTACACCGCTCTCAGGGATCTCAGAGACTACCTCTTTGCAAATGTATATGAAAACAAGATGGTAAATGCCGAACTCGTAAAGGCTCAGAGGATAATTGAAGAACTCTACAACTACTTCATCTCCCATCCAGATGAATTCTACGAGAGATACTCAATGACTTACTGTCAGACCGAAGACCTCACCAGGGCGGTTGTAGACTATATCTCGGGGATGACAGATGGATATGCCCTCGAGCTATACAACAGGCTCTTTATCCCCAGAGGATGGTCCATCTACTAATAAAGACTTGCCGCCCTTCTTCTTTCGACCTGTACCCGACCGCCTTGTCCCCTTTACCTTCTCCTTTAAGAACTTCTCAAGTCTCAAACATATGAGATCGGGGTGCTCAATAGGAGAGGTGTGGGTCCCAAGTGGCAGGATCTGTAACTCTGAGGTGGGTATCATATTATGCATCTGTTTGGAAAGCCACAGGGGTGTGAACTTATCCTTCTCTCCACCAAAGATAAGGACCGGGACATTGATATCCTTTAAGTAGCCTCTCGCTGAGTGTTTATTCGCATTCTGAAGCATCGTAAAAAACAACTTCAGGTCCATCTTGGCGAGGTGTTCCAGATAAGGCATAAAATCCTCTATCTTCACAAGGGCATAATTTATCTCAACCAATACAGATAGCCAGAAGGAGAACTTTGTGGGTAGTATCTGATACCATATAGTCCTGAACAACTCCTCGTGTCTTTCGTAAATCCTTGCGAGGAATGGAACAAACTTTTCGAGGATATCGCTATTATGGAATGTCCTCAATGGATGCTCAAAACTCCCACAGATGGGTACAAGGGCAATTACCCTCTCAGGGTATCTGTGCCAGAATTCAAGAATCACCTGAGTCCCCATTGAATGTCCAAGTAGAATGGCCTTTTTTATTTTCAAAGTGTCCATAAGATATCTAAGATCCTCTACCAGATCCTCTATTCTGAGATAGGTAAAATCTGATGGCTTCTCGGACCTCCCGTGACCTCTGTAGTTCCACCTGATGATCTTATAATCCTTTACAAAGTACTCAAATATGTACTTCCAGGCATACATATCGCAGGCAATTCCATCACAGCATATTATAGGAGTCCCCTTCCCTGCATAGTTGTAATAAATCTTTGTGTTATCAAACGAATTGAAATACCCCTCAGTGAGTCTATAATACATACCTCTCCTCTCCTTGATATAGATTATTAACGATAAATAAACCTATAATATTTACAACCTGCTGTACAGCCAGCATAGTTCACATAATATATGTACAGGAACAACCAGCCGACTCCTCCGATGACACCACCTCTTTTTTGCCATCGGAAAGGCCTGCCAGATCCTCAGACAGAACATCTCTTTCGAGATTTACTGTATCCTCATATGAAACTGCATCAGTCACTAAATATGTATCAGTTGTATCCATAGATGAGTCTTGTGGGACATCACCAATTATATCCATAGATGTGTCTTCTGAATTACTATCTACTGTACCCCCATCCCCATAAATCGCATCATAAACAATGAGGTCCTCAGATGGGACATCGGCAGATATAACATCTTCTACATTCTCATTCGAATCCTCTAAAGTTGTCGCATCAACAATATCATAACTTATATAATCTTCAGGATATATATCTGTGCCAACCCCACTATCCTCTGAGATAATATCATAACCCCCATCCAATTCCCCAATAATTTTTATGGCGATATAATGATTATTGTACTCCGCATCTATTGGATATGTGGTCCTGAGCTCCCCATCCCAGGCAGCAATGTAATACTGGATAGTGTCTGACTTTATCTCATCTCTACTAATCACCGCCTCATATATATCATTCCCTTTATTCATCATCGGCCTTGAGGTAAAGTTACTATCTGTGATGTTCTTAAACTTCAGATTTACAGCCTTAAGCTGCGTATCATCCGAGACAACAGCAGATATCACAATATCGGTCATGTAACTCTCATTTACAGGCTGATGTACAATGACAGGAGGTGTATTCTCAGAATAATATACGAATAACCCATTAGATACATATCTCTCACTTCCATCCGATGGGTGATTGACCACCCCATTTGTACTTATCCACATAGTCGTTGAACCCCCACCGTCCAGATTTATCCCATCTGTACACCCGAGCCAGAGGAGGTACTGGGCGAGGTCATCGAGAGTCATCCCGGTTCTACCACTTGCCCTCCCATCTACCGTTATCATAAGGAAGTGATTACTGCCCGTCTTACATATAGCCGTACGGGGATTGATACCCGCAATCGAGTCTGCCTGCTCTTCAGATGTCGTCACATATTTTTTACCATCCTTAACCAGATTGGGCATCCCGCCGAGGGCGTGAAGTGCCTCGGGGAATGAGTCCTTGGAATCTGTCCTTCTGAAGAGAATAGTCTTATCGAATCCAATCCCGAGAGCAGACCTTGGAGGTCTGTACGACACAGCATATGATATTACTTTATTGTCAATCTTCAATAGCCCAACTGGCACACAACCATTTGAACTATCAAAGAATCCTCCATTTATACCTGCAATTGCAGATGTCCTCGAACCCATCGAACTCGTCCTCTCGCAGGATGAAGAGGATTTATAAACGGGTTTTATATAGATATGCGGGTCATTATTATCTATGTCCAGAATATTTACATCCTGAGGACCACCGAGTAGGTTGGAATAAACTTTATGATACCAGATAATACCCCTTTTCAACTCCACCTTTGTACAGTCCGGCGGATTGCAATCAATAGAATACAATAGTGAACCCTTCAATAAGATAACAAGGAGTACCAACAGAAATCTCATCTTCATCACTACTCACTCCCAATTTGAGACCTGCTATTTACTATATTAAATATCAAAAAGAGTCAAAACAAATTCTACTGACATTAAGCACTCGTTTACAGATGAAAATCATTTTGAGTTGATGAAGATAACTGAATTGTAGAAAGTCTATGTCCTAATAAAATACTTTTGGATAACTTTATGAAGAGGCAAGAAGGTCTTTAAGAATTCTCCTGACAATGTGTTCGTAATAATTCCGTCGCCATACGGTATGAATATCGGTATGTTTACGAAACCATTTGGTGCACCCGATTTTGAAACCCCGTACGATAGAACCGATGGTTCGAGATGTACCACATAGACGGTTATTGTGTAGGGACGAAAAATCTTTCGCCCCTACAACTTGACCCTCAAACAATCCAAAAATATTTAATCTAATAATCCAAAAAATCTAACAATTTTATCTGGCTTTGCTACTACCTTATCTAACTTTCCTACTGCCTTACCAGGCATTCCTACCAGCCTTTCAGGGACTGCTACTTCAATAAAAAAACAATTCCGAAGGTTTATCAAAAAATTATCGAGGCTTTATCAGTGAGTCCTACTGGCCATTCTTTCATTCCTACGGGCTTTTCTGCAATTCCTGCAAGGCTTTCTATGATTCCTACGAGATTTTTTACCACTCCTACAAATCTATCTTCCATTCCTACTTTCCTCTCAACGATTCCTACCAGCATATCTTCTATAAAAACGATGCCTGCTGATATATCTACCATTCCTACTTTTAATTCTGGCCTTCCTACAAAAGTAGGAAACATAGTTTTCAGCGTAGGAGTATTAAAAAGGGCATTAGGAATGATTATAATTCGAGTAGGAAGGGCATTTCATTGGGTAGGAGATGTAAGAAAGCCTGATTATGAGGTTAATCATTGCGTAGGAGTAGTAAATCGCAAGGTAGCAATGATAAATCATATGGTTATAATACGCAGGCGTGGGGAGAAGACTTAAAGCCCTGAGACAGGAATCGACCAAAGCCGTTCAAACAAAGAAGGCAAACAGAGAGAAGACGGATACAGAGAAGAAATGATAATAAATGGGAAATGGATGAGTGAGTAATTGTATTAGTCAATTTCCTAAAATAGTGTTGTTCTATTCTAATTATCTGGCTCCTAATTGCATACATTAATTTAAATTTTACTATTCTGATATACTGAGAGTTTCAATCTGGTTTAATAAATGCATTTATCAACAAAAGATCTGCCCGTATTGGTATCAATAAAAGTTCTGGGTGTTCCAGGTATCTACATATCCAATACCAATATGGGTAAAACCACACCTCATAATATTGCAATGATGTGAGAGCATATCACAGTGCCCTTCATTTGGCCCATTCATATACATATTCATCTCACAGGCGGGGTCACAACCATAGGCACAGTTCTGTCCCCAGGGATAGTCTTCGTGAAATAGACCTCCACGGTCTCTCATCTTATACGAATGGTTTCTACCGTGGGCAGACCACTCTACCGACCACAATAGAGGCTTATGACACTCCGGAGTACCCTCGTCATTATGACTTGCCCTCGTGCGATTTACGAGTTCATACATCAGACACTCCCATTCATTGGGCTCAAACCAGGAGTCATTCTTCCCATCGTTATCCACATCGTAGTCAATAGGACCACCCACACAGACCTGTGAAGTCGGGACACAGGTAAGACCGCTTGAATCACCCGGACTATATCCCTCATCACAAATACATACCGCCCCATCCCTCTTGACAACACACCTCCCATGCCCGGAGCAATTCACCCCATCACAGGGGTTGGTATCACTTATGCAATTCAAGCCCTCGGGGTGATAACCACTCTCACATTCGCATCTCGGATTCCCTAAAGAATCCAGTTTACACACCCCGTGATTGGAGCAGGTAACACCACTGCATGGATTGTCCTTTACACAAATAGAATTTTCCCTGTGATAACCACTCGCACAATTCTCACAGTAAATCCCCGCATATCCCACATCACAGGTGCATACAACCTTTCCACTTGAGTCATCACACACACCGTGCCCATTGCAACTCTCGGGTTTACATTTATTGTTATATACACAATACCCATTGACACAGACTTTGCCCGTTTGAGAGCAGTCCTCCCCGTCTATCCAGACTCCATCTATGCAGTTCTGTACCTTCTGAGAATCACACCTCTTCTCCCCATTTATACACACACCATTTGATATGTCGCTTAAAGAGTCACTACCTGCCTCCGAAGTATCGTAAGATGAATCGCTACCTGTGATTACATCCTTCACAAATGTATCCGTTGACCCTGTATCCCTTACCTCTTCCACAGTACTGCAGGCAGTAAGAGAAAATATAAAAATCACAAATAAGAGAATGGTATTTTTGCTCATATTTCTGCCTCCTGACTAACAGTTTTATATTATCATAACTTTCGTATCCTCTACAACAAGAATTTTTATGCACTTGACGGGAGTAAATATTTGCGGTTATAATGAAATTTATGAGCAGGAGACATCCATCAATCAAAATTTTATTTCTTCTTTTCACCTTTATAATTACCTTCATTTACTACTGCTCCTCTGAGACAGGGGGGAACAATACATCAGATGCCGCTGATGTTACAGGACCCAGGTTTTGTAAGAACTCAGCCCAGTGTAAACCCGATGAGGAGTGTATAAACAATGTATGTCAGAAGAGAGGCCCGGTGGATGCAGAATCGGATATTTATGTAGATGTGTTACCTGATGCAACCGATGTATATACAGATATCTCAGAGGATACTCAAGTTGAGGATGTTATAGATTATGGGATAGATTCAGGACCAGTGGATGGAGGGTCAGATATACCAATAGAGTACAAAGCCGGGATAGGTTCTATATACGAAGGGTCTGCAGGTGAATGTGAAGATGGGGAATATGTAGTAAAGAGCGTGAGCGGGTATGGAGGAACAAGGGTGATGGAGGACGAGGATTATAAGGTCTATAGCGGGGCGAGATTCAAGAGATGAAGGGCAATACCATATAATATTATGCCCAATCCAAAACTCAGATAGTCTACAAACAAGGGAAAGACTTTTTAACTTTACATAAATCTTTATTATTGTAAAAGAGGACATATGCCCCTTAAGGTGAGATTAAAAATATCTCTGATAATTCTTATATTCATTGCCATCATCGCCACTACATTCATACTCTCTATTATGATATACCCCGTCTTCATTCTTATCTCCGTTGTTTTATTGATAACGGGTCTTTATCTTCTCTATGTATACTACCCCAAATTCGACCCTTCTGGTTATTCAATTTATAAACTGCGAGGAAAAGGGAGGTGTATTGCCCTTACCTTCGATGACGGTCCTGACCCTGTTACCACACCAGAGATTCTTGATATATTGAAAACATATTCTATAAATGCGGCATTTTTCTGCGTGGGTGAGAGAGCAGAGCGATATCCAGAGATCATAAAAAGGATACGGGAGGATGGACACATTCTTGGGAATCACGGATATTCCCATACTAAACTTCATAACAAAAGTTTAAGATTTATTCGGGATGAGATAGAGAAGAGCGAGAGGGTCTTAAATCCACTGACAGAGATAAATGGATGTAAACTATTCAGAACCCCTCACGGATTCAAGAGTCTAAGATTGGTCAGGGATTTAAAAAAGCGAAATTATATACTCGTTGGGTGGACAAGGGGGATATGGGACACCGACGGCTCTGATGCAAATACTCTTTTAAAGAGGGCCGAGGCCTATCTCAGAGATGGTGTAATATACCTTCTGCACGATGGGAGAGATATAGTCGGGAGTGGCACGAATACGGTGGAATTCTTGAGGAAGTTTATACCCATTCTGTATAACAGGGGATACAGGATAATCACTATCACAGATACCATTGAGAAAAAGAGATAACCATCAGTATGAATATATGGAAGTACATATTAAAACCGAGGGAGACATTTTATAGATACCTCTCTTCTCTATCCTCTGTTTATGAGAGGAAGAAAGAAAGACGATTTATCATAATCCAGATTGATGGGCTTTCGTATTTTGCCCTGAGACGGGCTCTCTCTCTCAGACTTATGCCCTTTATATCCCGCCTGTTGCATTCAAAGACTCACAGGATTGTGAGATTCGACTGTGGACTCCCTGCCACCACCCCCGCATTTATGGCTGGCATAATGTACGGAGACAATAGTAAGATTCCTGGCTTCAGGTGGTATGACAAAGAGAAGAGAGAGTTCTATATTATGAAAAGCCTGAATGACGCAGCAAGATTGGAAGAGGAATTGAGGGCAAATGAGGGTATATTGCGAGGTGGTACCTCCTATTGCACCATATTTACAGGAGATGCCAGGGAATCAGTATTCGCCCTTTCCCGCCTGTATAAGCTCAAGAACCTGATAAAGGTGAATCTGCTTACAGCCATCCTGTTGATACTATTCAATATAACTGTAGTACTGAGAATGACTTTATCCCTGATTCTCGAACTCTTCACCGAGTTGAAAGAATATATCCTTCAAATCCTTCGGAAGGAGATTCGACGGAGCGAGACCCCCTTCATACCCGTAAGACTAATTACCAATGTCTTTCTCCGGGAAATCTCCACAATACTCGCAGAGGTAGATATATACAGGGGAGTAGATTCAATCTACATAGACTATGTAGGATATGACGAACTGGCTCACCACAGGGGTCCATTCTCTCTCAGCAGTCTTTTTACCCTCTACTCAATAGACAAGGACATAAAAAAATTATTCAAGGCTATAAAAAAGAGCGGCAACAAATATGATGTCTATATACTTTCGGACCACGGACAGGTTCCCACCATTACATTTGAAAAGGCAAGCGGCAGGTCGTTTGATGTATACCTCCTCGAAAAGCTTATGACCTCAAAGATTATGCTGACAAAAGAATATATAGAACAGATAAGAAACCAGAGATTATTGAACTTTGCCAGTTACCTCCAGTCCATCAGACAGTCCCTCCCTAAAGGTTTTGGCTATGTAGCAGATAAGTTGATTGAGAGGATTCAAAAGAGGGTCAGGGAGGCAGTACCATCAATAGATATAGAGGACTTAAACCAGATATTCCTTCTACCCACCTCCGATATAACACACCTCTACTTCAATAAATTTAAGAAGAAACTCTTTGACGAAGAGATAGACGAACACTACCCTGGCATCAAGAATATCATTTTATCCGAAGGGAACATTGCAGCCATAGCCTATATGTCAAGAGATGGGGTAATTGTTCAAACCCCTGAGGGTAAGGCGGTAATCAGAAATGGCAATTTAAACAATATCCACAATAATGTAAACTCTTTCTTATCCCTTTTGTATAAGGGCGTTGAGAGGGATATAGAGCGGGTGGTAAGTATGCCCAATTCCGGGGATATCCTGATATTCGCCGGCAGGTATAAAGGGAGGGTATTGAACTTTCAGGATGAACTGGGAGGACACGGCGGGTTATACCCGGAAGAACAGAGTGCATTTATAATATTTCCCGCTGATATAAAGTTTGGGTTTTACAGTATACGAAATTCCACACAGTTGTACAGATTCTTCAAAAATAGATACTTTTGAGAATACAGAACAGCCATCATCTACAAATCATAACAATAAAATTGAATCCATTTTGGCCTTAAAGCCATCATAACATTAGAACCTGCTTAAGGAGGCTAACAATGAAAGATATAAAGAAAAACACAAAAGGTAAGAAAGAGAGAAGCATAAAGGTAAAGAACCAGAGGACAAAAAGAGAGGAGATAAAAAAGGGCACTATTATGGAGTGTCAGGAGTGCGGGATGGTCGTGGTTGTAGATGAGGTCTGCGGTTGTGAGGAGTACCACCCAATCATATGTTGCGATGAACCGATGCAGATAAAATAGTTTTATTTGCGAGATTTGCAGGTATCTGACTTGCAGATCTCGCAGTCTTCATCACAGGGTTCTATATGTACAGTTACTCTCGAAGAAGGTATGCTATCTGATATGTCATCTTTTATATGATGGGCAATATTATGGGCGTCCTTCAGAGAAACATCGGGAGAGAATTGCATATGCACCTCAATCAACTTATCACTCCCCGACTTTCTGGTAGCGAGTTTATGGAATGATACAAGTTTCCCAAGGTGTTGAGTTATTATGCCCTCGATCTTTTCTGCCTCCTCCTTTGATAGGCTCTTATCCAGCAGATCTGCAACAGACTTTCTGGTGAGGACCGATCCCAGAAACAATATATAAATTGCAATTAAGATGGATATAATAGGGTCGAGGATAGTAAGTCCTGTAACCCGTATAATAATCAACCCAGCGAAAACACCAAGGCAAGTATAGACATCTATAGAGAGATGGGTAGCATCTGTCTCTATGGCTATAGAATCGGTCTCACGGGATATGGTGTATAACTTTCGAGAGACAAAGAAGTTTACAACAGCAGAAACCCCCATAACCAGAATTGCGATATTGAGATATTCAATGGAGGTATTAGAGAAAAATTTCTGGATAGCCTCATAAACAATATAGATTGCAGCAAGGATTATAAGGATTGATTCGATAAATCCAGAGAGGTTCTCATATTTTCCGTGCCCGAACTGGTGATCCTCATCAGGCGGTGCTGAGGATTTTTTTACAGAGAAATAGGCAATCAGGGCTGCAACGAGGTCAATACTTGAGTGAAGAGCCTCGGAGAGAATCGAGACAGCCCCTGAGAAAAAGAATACAATCAATTTCAGAACTACAAGTATAAGGTTGGAAAAAACAGAGAGCCTCGCCCACTTAGTCTTTTTGTTACTATTCAGCATCCTTCTTCCTTATATCATTTATTCTGTAGACTCCAATCCCGAGGGCCTTCCAGTTCTCATACTTCTCAAAAGTGGAGAAATATGTCACAAGGGGTGTATCAACAACCTTCCCCCCAAAGTGCCTGGAGGAGTGTCTGAAATACAGACCATTCTTCTTCTTTACTACAATCCCGAGATGTGTAGTTACATAAGGCCTGAACGAATCTTCACGGAGTATCCTTATAATCGAGAATTCAGGAATTTTATTTACAACCTTCAGAACATCGCTAACAGGGATATATTTTATAGTCACTACTCTCATTATAAGCCTATCAGAAGGTATCTTAACCCCGCTAATATAGAAGTACTTATTGTTTACACTCTTCTTTATATCTTTAGCCAGACTGCCACCCACCTCAGTGGTAATATCAGTTATATAACCATATTTTAGCATATTCGGGAACCATTGATTGTCCGGGAGGTGCATCCTGTTTTCAAAGGAGATCTCCCTGTCACCATATCTCATAAATCTTATATGTCTCTCGAACTCTTCGATTGATAATGAGTTTGCGAAGGCAATTACATATTCTATAAAAGAGACACAATCTACATAAGTTAGATTGACTGGTGGATCTGCATCCACGCCCTGACCCTCCCCTATGGAAGACTCCTTATATGGAGTATTCAGAAGACGCTCACTAATTATCTCAATTCTTTCATAAAAGGTCAGATTCACATTTTGCTTTATAAGTGTTGATAAATCCTCTGGATTCAGGATAGAGAATAGAATTAGTAGAACGCCTTTTAAAAACATCAGAGGATATATTAATTAGTTGTCGTCAGTACAAATGGGACTTCAAAGGTTACAGGCTCTCCCTTGAATTTCGGGAATACCCACTTCTTTATCTCCTTCAGGAAACACTCTTCAAACATAGTCCCGGAGATCTGGCTGGAGAGGGATTCCACCTTTGAGACCCTCCCGTTATTCTGTACAGTGATTCTGAATATCGCCTTCCCTTCGAGGGAGCTACTCGCCTTTAGGTGCCGCTCATAACAGTATCTCAGAGAGCCCCTGTTCTTATTCACCACGGCCATCATAACCTCCTCATCGGGCTTATCCACGCTATCAGGCAGTTTTGAGGAGAGATCCAGATCCTGTCTTTCTACCTTACCACTCAGATTTACACCATCTATCCTGGTGTTTATACCCAGATTCGCCAATTTGGACTCCAGATTCAGATCCACGGCGCCGCCACCTGTTGGTCCAAGCCTGTCCCTCCCGAGGTTATCATAAATCACCTGACCGCCCTCCACCTTTGCATTCTCCAGGATACTCGCCACATCCGTATCCTTCTTCTGCCTTATAGCAATGGCTATCCTGTTCTTCTGCTCTTTGGTAAGCTTTTTGGTCTCCTTTATACCAAGCAGAGCCTTCCTATATCTCTCCCTCTCCTCAGGGGTCATCTTTGAGAGCGTTTCTTTATCCAGATCCTCCATCTCAAGGTCCACCCCACTCTTTATCTGCACACCCACTGCCGACAGAATAGGACCCAGATTTCTTATAAAGACAAATATAAACACACCTATCAAAACAGCGGCCATAATAATCCTTGTCAGCATCCTCTTTCTCTTTGCTGATTCAGAAAGACCTGCCTTCATTATTACTATTCGTGTATTCTCTCTCGGGGCATCGGCATCTTCATTGGAGGGCAACTTTGTCCAGTCCTCCCCCTCCGGGACCTGTGGTCCATCTACCACACTCGCCTCCCTATTGAAAAAGTCTTCCTGGACACTCCTGTCTTCTGAGACCTCAGGATGAGATCCCTTTTGTCTCTCAGGCTCCTTTTTCTCCTTCCCGAACTTCCTCTCAATCTCCTCAAGACCCAGAGCCTCAATCGCATTTTTCTTTTCGACCTTCTTCTCCGATGGTGAGGCGTCAGACTCTTCACCCTTCTCAAAGAAGTGACGAAACTCAACACAGGTACCCGCCCTCATCCAGTCCATCATCCCGTCCCTCCAGACAAAGGTCTTTGGAGTAATTACATTATTCTCAACCAGCTCCTCTATCTCCCCATCGGAAAATGGACCCTTCTGCTCACCTCCCCGAGAATAATACCAGCCAGACTTCTCCTCTGCTTCACTACTCTTAGTAGGACCCTCTTCAACACCCTTTATCTCCTCATCCACCTTTTTTATTGATTCAACCTTTTCAGTCTCCCTCTGCCTCTCTACCTTCTCAACCTTTTTTTCAGCCGCCTTCCGCCCGGGACCTACTGCATCCCCTACTATCTTTGATTTATCAATAGTTTCGGCGATCGGCTTTACTACCTCATCCTTCTTCTCAGATACAGATACCCCTTTGAGGCCCGTCTCCTTTTTGGGGGGGGCTTTAGCTCTATCCTCGACCTGGGTCTCTCTCTTCAAGTCGGGTTTTACTACGGACACCTGTTTACTTGCTATATCACCCTTGAGTTTCTTCTCGGGCTTCACAACTATCTTGGCACCACACTTCTTACAGGTAAGGGTAATTACTTTTCCTGCGAACTTCTCATCGGGGAGGCTATACTTTGTATTGCAATTGTTACAGGAAAACTTCATAAAAATTAAAGGAGTTTAATAAGAAACTCTTTAATCTTCGCCTTCGTCTCTTCATCAGGTGCAACATTCAGTGCCCTCTCCCAGGTCTCTACAGCCTTATTCCTGAACCCCTTCTGCTGATAGAGAACGGCAAGAGACTTTAAGGCTGGCAAGAAATCGGGCTTGAGTTCTATGGTCTTCTCAAATTCAGAGATAGCCAGATAATCTTCCTTTTTTGCACTATAACAGAGTCCCAGTCCATAATGAAGCCTGTAATAAAAACTGTCCTTCTCAATACCCTTCTTGAATTGATACATAGCCCCGTCAATGTCCCCCTCTTTGAAGAGACGGGCCCCACTGTTATAAAGGTTCTTGACATCAATGGTGAGTTCCTCCGTCGTCCTCCCCTGAACGGGTGATGCATTCCTCAAAAGTGCCTTAATCTTGTTTACCAGCATATCAATCCTGAAGGGCTTCTCAATATAATCATCTGCCCCGTGGGTCTTCTTTATGTCCTCCATAAATCTCCAGCCTGTATAAACAGCACTCACCATAAGGACAGGGATACTCCTCAACCTCGGGTCTGATTTAACAGATTTGCATATATCAAACCCGTGCATACCGGGCAACATCGCATCGAGTATAATCAAATCAGGGAGAACCTTCGGGATTGCCCTGAACGCCTCATCACCTCTGGCATACTCAACAGAATCATAACCCTCAGATACCACTATCTTCCTCAAGAGGGTTCTTATCTCCGGCTCATCATCCACTATACATATCAGAGGTTTTGACCTCTTCTCAAATGAGGCCCCAATATCCTTACCCCGGGTGATATTCTCAATGTCATCCTGAAGGGACACAACTTCAAACTTATCTGATTCTGAGGAATCCACATCCAGATTCAATTCCGCTATTGATATCTCGAGATGTTCCTCTTTAATGGCATTGGGCGGGATATCCTTCCCCTTAAAATACCCCTCCTTGCTTATCTTATATAATCTGTATGCCTCGTCTATTGTAATGGAGAGCATAAACTCAAGGGCGATATGAGGTAGTACCTTCTTACCAGAGACAAACTCAAGTTCTGATATAATCTGAGTATTCTCAGGGTCCCTCATAGCAATAATCAATTTTTCACCACTCACCGAGACGGGGAGTATCTGACTCTGCTTTGCAATATTGTAGGGGACGAGGGCAAGACTGGACAGCAGAAACTGTGACTTCCCCAGAACAAGGGCGGGTATACCATACTGATAACTCAACGCCCTCGCCAGCACCTCCTCGGACAGAGCCCCCATCTTCAAGATCTGTGAGCAGATTCTCAGGTTATCCTGTTTCTGCCTCGCAAGGGCGTTTATGACAATAGTCTCATTTATCAAAAATCTCTCTATCAATATCTTTCCAACAGGATCTCTCTTTCTCATCTAATCCTCATTATGCCTCATAATGAGTTGTGTTATTTATCATCATTAGTTGTACAATTCAAGATAAATTTTCTCTTTGTTATTTAAATCTGAAAGAGAAAAAAACGGATAAATAGGTAAGTTGTCCCGATTGTTTATTAAAATAGAATCTTACATATTGTCTTGCCGAATGCCAGAAATACACAAACTTTATGAATAGCGATGATTTCCACAATTAAACGGATCCTTAATCAGGTTTCGAATTTTATTGAAAATTCCGAGGGTTTCAATATAATTATAACTATGAGTAAGAGACTATATTCAAATTTAGCCTTTCTTCCTTTGCTAATTTTAGTTGCATCTTTTCTTTCCACCTGTGCTCAGGACTTTTATGCCGATATACCCTGTACAAGTAACTCTGAATGTCCAAAGGGGTATCATTGCGAGGCAAACGAACAGGGGAATATGGTATGTGTAAAGGGCGAGGCTGAGCAGATCTCAGGGGTGAGTGTGATACCCGACGAGATCAATTTTGGTGATGTTCAGGTGAAGGATAAGAAGATAGAGCAAATTACTATAACAAATAAGAGCGTATCAAAGGCAAAGGTGAACATCGCCCTGGATTTTGCCAGCAAGAGCGATGAACTCTCTTTAGAGAAAAAGACCCTGACTGTAAACTATAATGAGACAGCGAAGGTAGGGGTTATCTACTCCCCAAAGAAGGTAGGTTCTCTGCCCCCGAATAAATTGAATGTATTCCTTGTGGTCGGGAGTAATTCACAAAATATTAAAGCTCTGCCATTGTATGGAAAGGGGATAGATCCAAATATTGTTGCAGAACCCACCACTATAGATTTTGGCGAGCTCTATCCTGGTAATAAGTCTGAACCTAAGACGGTATCCATATCCAATTCAACAGGGGGTGCCTTAAAGGTTACAAATATCTATATTCTTGAAAATAAGGATGTAGATGCCGGTGGTTCTGATATATCCGAATTTGAACTGATTGATCTACCTTCACTGCCATATGCCTTAAATGAGAAAGGCTCATTCTTCGAGATAAAGGTTCAGTTCAAGCCGAAGACGGCGGGGGATAAGATCGCAAGCCTCGTAATAGAGAATACCGATGTAGATAATCCAAGACTCACGGTACAGTTGATGGGGAAGGGGGGAAGCTGTGCACCAAATTACTACGATATAAATGGTAAACCTGAGGACGGGTGTGAATATTACTGTAATCCAAAACTCAGAGGGGTAGAAATATGTGATGGAGAGGACAATGATTGCGACGGCGAGATAGACAATAACCCCAATGAAGAGGAGCTCTGTCAGTTCGATAATAAGGCAGGTAAACATGTGGTGCATCTATCCTGCATAGAGAAAGAAGGAAAGAAAAGGTGTATAATAACTGAGTGTGAACCTAATTACTGGGACCTTGATTCAGAGATGGACAATGGTTGTGAGGCTGTATGCGAGAAGACAGGTCCAGAGGTATGTGATGGAAAGGATAATGACTGCAATGGCAAGACAGATGAAATCAATCCGAATATGATGTGTCCTGCTGTCCCGAATACTACTGATGCAATGTGTATTCAGGGAAGGTGCGAGTATACCTGTGCACTGAAATATGGGAATTGTAATAATGACTGGTCCGATGGATGCGAGACAAGGTTGCAGGACAACGATGATAATTGTGGAGAGTGCGGGAAGAGATGTGATTTGCCGAATGCAATAGGAAGATGTGAGGATGTGCAGTGCAAGATCGTCTCGTGCAAGAGTGGTTATTACGATATAAACAAGGATCCAAAAGATGGCTGTGAGTACCAGTGTACCCCCCAGGGCCAGGAAAAGTGTAATGGTATAGACGATGACTGCGATGGAAATACTGATAACGGTGATATCAGGATACTCTGTCCTACGGCGAGCAATACTACTTATGCCTGTGAGAATGGCAAATGTAAGATTGTTGCCTGCGGGAATGGCTGGTACGATCTGAATGGAAACATTGAAGATGGTTGTGAGTGTCAGGCATACTCCTCTCTGCCCGGGGGTGACACCTGTGAGAGTGCCACAGACCTTGGTAGTTTTGACAGTCCAACCCAGAGCTATACCCTTCAGACAAATCTGTTGCCTGTCGGTAAGGTTGCATTCTATAAGGCACGATTTGTAGACAATCTTAATGAGGACATTACGAATGGAAGGGATAATTTTCATATAACCATCAGGATAGAGAACAATCCTCAGAATCAGTATAGAATGGATATTTACGAAGACTCCTGTTCTCCCTCGGGTAAGTATCACCTGTATCAGAATTGTGCTCAGCAGGATTACAGTTTTGCCACCGATTTCAGGAATGGCAGTGGAGCGGGTGCAACAGGAGAGAATCCGTGCTATGGTAGCGGGAATGTCCCCAATAAGAATCTATGCAGCGATAATTCTATGTGGGTTATTTTTAAGATATATCGAGATCCCAATATTACACCGACCTGCGAGACAGCCTCTATAAGGATTAATTTTACAAGATAATATTCGCCTCTAATTGTAACCTTGTAAGATACTTTTTGGTGTCCGTTCAAATGCCATAAGGCAGCAAACTTTTCACAAAGTGAGACCTCTGACAAAATTTGCAATTGAGTCAATTAGATTTGTTTTTGTTTGAAAAGGACCTTACTTTTTTATAGCCTTGATTTATGAGGTGATGCGATATGAATAAGAAAATAGTCGTTCTTTTGACGATTCTTGCTTTTATTCTTATGTCTTCGTTTAAGACCCTAAAGAAGGCATATCAGGAAGAGGGGATGGATATGTTTGGAGAGACTCACTGGATTAGGGCTGATATGCCTGTGAAATATGAGATAAACGAACAGGGTTCGGCGGATATCCCGGGTGATGGTGAGTTTACTGCGATAAATAATGCCTTCAATACCTGGACGAGTGTAGAGTGCGGAGGTTATAAAGTAGACCTCGAAGTTCAATATCTTGGTAAAACCACTAATAGGGTTGGATATTTTGATGGGAAGAATACCATTGATTTTGTGGAGGACAAAAGTGAGTGGCCACCGGAGGCGGGGGCTCAGGCTATTGCCTTTACTCTACCAAATATCAGGGCGGACGGGATAATCATAGAGGCAGATGTAAGATTCAACGGAGTTAACTATACATGGAGTACATCCGGAAGTTATAATAAGATGGATGTGGAGACCATAGCCCTTCACGAACTCGGGCATTTCTTTGGACTGGCAGATTTGTACGATAACTATTCCTGTTATGTGACTCAGGCTGTTATGTGTGGATATGGTGGAGGAGGTATAAAGAGAAGCCTTAAACAGGATGACAAAGATGGTATATGCTATCTATACGACCCAACAAAGTATTATGAGTGTCACAGGATAACTGATTGTAAGAATGGATTCGTTTGCAAACCTTATGTCAACCTTGAAGGGATTACTACTACTTACTGCCTTGAGCCCTATTGTGTCCCTGTAGACCAGAAGGACCCATATTGCAATGATCCGCTCAATACAAAGGCTGTTGACCCGGGGCAATTGTGCGGGGATATTAATAATACACCCTTAAATATAGGTGATGATATATTCTGTAAGAATCAGATGTGTCTACCATCCGGTGTATGCTCGGGCGTTTGTGTCTCTGATGGGGATTGCCCTGAGAATATGAAGTGTGAGACGATTACAATTCAGATTGAGGAGAATACAAACGCCACCCTCAAAGCCTGCAATACCCCGATGGGCTGTAAAAGCAACAGGGGTTGTCCGTCAGACAAGGCCTGTACTATATACAAAGCAGGATCTGCCCTGATATCAGTATGTAATAGTTACATAGGGACTAAGGAGGTGGGGGAGCAGTGCAATAACAATAGTGAGTGCAAAACGGGCGTATGTTATAATAATTACTGCTCTGCCTTCTGCTCAATAAATTCAGATTGTTCTGTATTTGGTAGTGATTACAGATGTACCGGGAATATTAACATACAATACGAAGGACTCAGCAGGAGTTTTTCAATCTGTACAAGGACATCTATTATTCAGGATGCGGGGGTGGATGTAGCAGATGTTGGGGCGGATGACATTCAGATTGTTGATGTAGTAACGGATGCATATTATTCAGATGCAATGATGGATGGGGGTCAGGATTCTGACATTTATAATGATGTAAGCGGGGATTCTTTCACAAATCCCGATATTGTAACGGACAGCCATATAAAAGATTCCGAATTTGCCGATGTTTATAGGCCAAAAGATGTATTGGTTAAGGATCTGCTTGAGGTTTGCAGCTGTAATGAGACTTATATGTGTGATCCTGATTGTGAGTGTGACCCGGAGTGTGGAGAGCTTTCCAATGATGGAGTTGTAAGTAGCGGCTGCTCCTGTTCCCTGATAGATTAATTGTGAACCTGTCTTAAGACTGATAACATCTCTAATTGATTGAATTTACACAACTTTTTGTGTTTGGTGTCAATCTAACAAGCAAAGACATACCACCACGCCCGGTAATTTTTTCATTAGTTAGTTCAATTTTGTTGATTTTTAACACTGTGTTTGTATTCTTACTCATAGGTTTTTCCTTTCACCTAATGGGTGAAGAAGTGATATCTATGTATTTCGGAGGTGGAATAAAATGAAAAAGATAATTGATATTAGTTGGAGATTAGATCAGAATACGACTGTTTACCCTGGTGATCCCTGTTTTGAGATTTCTTCAATTGCTTCCGTAGATAGTGATGGATACTCTATGCAAAAGATATCACTTGGGACACACACAGGTACTCATATTGATGCTCCCAAGCATTTCTCGAAGAATGGGGGAGACGCATATAGCATACCTCTCAATATATTGATCGGGGATGTACTTGTACTTGATATCAGAGGACACAATGAAATATCAATTGATGTAATTAAACATTTAAATCACATTGATAAATTAAGAGCTCGTGAAAGAGTTTTATTCAAAACCGAAAATGAAAACCTGCTGAATAATAGCTTTTCAGAGTCGTATATTGGTATAACCAGTGACCTTGCTGAATTTATCAGAAAAGAAACACCTATAAGATTAATAGGCATAGACTATATATCCATTGAAAATCCCAAGAACGGTATATTTACAGCACACGAGACATTGTTAACAAAAGAGTCTCCTATTTACATACTGGAAGGACTGGACCTGAGAAATGTAAATGAAGGAGTTTATACCCTATTATGTCTTCCCTTGCCAATTGTTAATGGCGATGGTGCTCCTGCCCGTGTGGTACTAATAGAGAAAAACGATTCTATCATATGAGAAAAATTAAGTATGATATCTTCATAGGTATATTACTTTTAGGTTTTTCAATTGAAAGATTTTTTGTATGGGATAATCCCCTGAGACCGGAGACTATTATATCTGGAATTCTTGGTGCTATATTATTATCACTAACTTTTATCTACATATCCAGAAAATATATTGTAAATAGTGATAGAACAAACAATTTGAATAGCATTTTCACTGATATAATATACCTTCTAATCTTATTATTATTTAGCAGTGCTACTGTTTTTATACAGTTCTTACCTCTAATATTTTCAAATGAAAATAATACAACATATTATAAAACTTTTTTGACGGATATTGGGTTTGATATATCGGGTTATAAAGCACAGTTTTTTGAATCAATAAAAGATATAATATGGTGTACATTTTTTGTTTTCTTTGTTATGTATTTGAGAAAAAGAATAGATAATAAAACAATTAGTTACAGACATACTTTCAATATAATTGTTTTGTACATAGTTCTTCTTATCATACTTTTACCGTTTTTAACCATATCAGCTGGTTTCCACAAATTATTTCAGATAGAATATCTTCTTATTTTTTTCCTTATTCTGTTAATTATTCAGTCACATAATATTATTGAAATGAAATTAAATACAATAGGGAACATCTTCTATAATCGAAAAGATTTTATCACTATGTCGATATCAAGTGGGGGAGATAGTCAAGATGTACCTTCTGATCATAGATGGGCTTTTATGAATATATTTGTCAAATTTATGAATGAAAAAATGAAAGAAGAGAAAAATATCTATATCTTAGATTTTGGTGGAGGAAGAGGAGCTATTTGTAATAAAATAATGAAAGTTAAAAAATGGGCAGATCAAATTGAAAAATATTTTATTGTAGATATAAATCAAGAGGCCATCTCAGTAGCTAAAAAAGAATTGAAAAATGTGAAAGTATCTATAGAATCAGGTGATATTCTTAAATATAATTCAGAAGAGAAATTTAATATTATAATAATGAATCAAGTTATACAGTTCATAAATACAGATAAATATGAAACATTATTCAACAATATTTATAACTTATTAAAAGAATATGGTTTTTTACTGATAGTTGATGAGTTCCCCCAACAGGCACCATCTATTGATGATACTGCAAGTTTAGAGAAAAGACTTCAAATTTATCTGGCACTACATCCTGTAGATAAAGATTTTATCATAAAAAATGCAGAAGGATGTAAATTCATAAAGATGCGTGAATATAGTATTTCACTTCATAGAGATCAGTATCATCCACCAATTACAGGTCTTCTTTTTGAAAAAAATCAGTAGCAGTAATTTCCTGTAGTCACTGAGCAGAGGTATTCTAAGGCTTCGATGAAACGGGGAGAGGGTCTTATGAAGATGGGATTCGAGACATTGTAAATCGAGACACTCCCCTTCAAGAGTGGTTTTAAGGTAGTAAGCGAGTTCCTCTTTTCGACCTCCACTCCCGACATCACAGACTCCGAGACATTTATTACGATATCTACATCCATCTTATAGAGCATCTCTGCATCCAGTACCGGATACTTCTGATTTCCCTTATATGAATTCTCGATACCCGACAGGATCAAAAGCTCTCCGACAAATGAACTATTCCCTGCAATCATCAGCGGATTCTCATTCAGGACTATAAGACCTCTTTTCTCTATGGCGGTTTTATAAAATCTCTGAATTCTCAAAAATCTATTCAGACCATCCTGATTCACAGACCTTGCTGATTCGCAATGATTTAATAACTCACCCAATTCCTCCACAGCAAACAGGATATCTTCTATACTCTTTATATTCACCACATATACCGGTATCCCATTCTTCTCGATTACCTCAATAGAGCCTTTGATGCCCGAGTTTGGCTCACACAAGACCACATCGGGCTTCAACCTCACAATCTTCTCCGCATCTATGTCCAGATATCCGCCCACAATCTCCTTTGTCTTGACTATCTCCGGGTAATCGTCATATCTGGTAACCCCCACGACATTCTCTATGACTCCGAGAAAGTACAGAATCTCTGTTATAGAGGGGGCGAGAGAGACTATCCTGAAATCACCTTTAGTATTTTTTAGCGTAGTATTTTTATCGAGAGGATAGACTACTGCGCCATACGAAACTTCACAGAAGATAAGAACTATAAGCAGAATAAGGAGTGAATAGAATCTTATCATATAAAAGAATAAATTCGGGCCAGGAGAGAACCCCTGACCCGAAAAATCACTTTAATCGCATACCTCCAGAAGGACCAGACTCACCGGCGGCAGACCCACATCTATCGGGTCAGTCGTCTTCTGAGTAAAATCAGAGGTACTGAATGTCCTCAAGCCCGGCTTATCCTTTGTCCTGTCACAGAGGTACAGTGTACCCTTATAAGTAGATATTCCAGCCAGACTGAAGCCCGTGGACTGATAGACTATGCTCTTCTTTGCACTGGTGAGGTCATAGGCGACAAGTATAGTATTGAAATTGCTATCACTTATCACAGAAAACAACTTATCACCCGAGTATGTTATATTATTCAAATCTCCGCCGAGCTCCGATTCGGGAATGATCTGCTGTGTGATTATACCATCTCTGACACTATAGATCTCGATCCTTCCATCTGTCTCCCCAAACTTTCCCGTCTCTGCTATAAAGATTCTTCCATAATTCTCATCCAGAGCCATTCCTGCAAATGGGTTTGTGGCACCGAGCTCTATCTCCTTTTCTATCTTATCTGTCTTTGGGTCTATTACAAGGAGATAGCTCTTATCTGTCGGTGCATAGTAGTTATCCTTGTCGAGTCTCAAAACGGTGAGATACAATTTATCCTGATATAATAACAGATTCTGTGGCTCTGCAAAACCATCTTTATCCGCATACTTTGAAATATCAATGCTACCTATTTTTGAATAGTCTAAAGAACTGTAGATATCTATATCATTACTTGCCATTTTGGATACATAGATCTTGTTTGAATATACTGCTACATCCTGAGGATTGCTGCCTGAACCCACACTGAACTGCTTCACTACAGAGAAACCCTTGTATGGATCATAGATGGTGATATTGTCAGCCCCCAATCTACCTACAACATATACAAGGTCCCCATAAACCCTCGCTACGGAATCACTGTGAATTACGCCCTTATCCTTCTCTACTGTACCTTTGTCGAAATTAATCAGTGAAAATGAACCACTCGAATAGTCAGGTGCCGCATTGACCGTAAAGGCATAGGTATGATAACTACAACTATCATGGGCGACATCTCCACCTGCATCTGCAATATCCTCACTCCCGTCTAATCCCCCATCACTTACGGATGTATCACCCCCTTCATCAGCAATTGTATCTGTTGAATTCTGCACATCTTCCTGGGAAGTATCGGCTGATACATCCGCAGTTGCATCAGTAGAGACATCTTGAGGGGATGTATCTTCCCCGCCTGAACAGGCATAAATAAAAAAGATCGCCATCAAAAAGAACAAAGACACTCTCTTCATAACACACCTCCTTGTTGGTTTTTAAATGTCTTTGAAATACCAATAAAGAACATCCTGCCCGGAAGTGGATAGCCGGCTATATCCTCCATCCGATTGTCCAGAATATTCTTTATATGAAACCCAATCTCCATACCGAAATCGCTATAATTCACACTTATACTGTGAACAGACCGGTCTCTGTCTATATCCTGCGGCAATAGATTCGCTGCATCGAAGTAGTTTTGAGAGGTATACTCATACTCATAGAGAAGTCTTATCCTGTTTATTGCTATGCCATAATTCATAAATAGACTATCAGTATATCGAAATGGCAGAACTTTATCCTTAAAAGACGGTATATCTGTCTTATTGATTGGTTCCTGATGAGTGTAGTTTATCGAGATGAAGACAGATTTATGAATGATAGGCTTTATACTCAATTCATTCCCGAAGATCTCAGCCTTTGCTATATTATCCGCCTTTATCGTCCGCTGGGAATTCTCGAAGAACTGAATGAGATTCTCATAATCACTCTTGAAAACAGAATAGAAGATGTGTAGCCAATCAGTCTTGAGTTCGAACCCTCCATCTATAAGTCTCCCATCCTCACTCTTCAATTTGATATTGGGCTGTGTATAGACACCATCCCCAAACATCTCGTAGATATCGGGGTATCTGTGCTGATAGGAGATATTGGATTTAAAAGCCAGTTCGTCTGTCACCTTAAAAAACACCCCCACTCTATAATTTCTCAAATCCTCACTGTTATTGAGTGTCTTATCTCTCTGCATCAGATATGCAGAAGAGTACTCTACCCTGTCAGACACCCATTTATAGTCAATCGATGGGATGAAAAAGAACCTGTCCTTTAAGATCTCTATATTATCAGAGAGACTCAGAATATACTCAGATCGTTCCCCGAGATATTTATTGTCATTTCTGTGTAGCCTGCTTACCCTATCTATAGACTCAGATGTATAAGAGAGCCTGAGAGTTACAAGATTATTGAAAAAGAGGGTATTGCCCATAATATAACAGGTGTGCCTCAGATCAGAGGTATCCACTATATCCTTGAATCCCATATTGAGCTCACCATTACGGTCGTCAAATGTAGTCCTTGTATATAGATTCGAATACCCTGCAATCAGGTCTTTTATAGGCCCCATCGAAATAAGACTGCCCTCAACCGAAAAGAGATTTGAGAGGGAGCTATATAATGCCTTCTCTGTCCTGATATTCTCAATGCCAGGTATACCCCCCTTTGAGTACATTGGGAGAAATGAGATACCCAAACTTAGATGATTACCTATCCTGTTTGTGGCAAGAAATGAGAGTGCATATTCGTCTTTATAATTATTGGAGCGCCTCTCAATCACATCATCTTCAGTATTCAAAGGAGTACCATTTCTGTTCAAGAACTCAAAATCCCCATCAGTCTTTCTGCCATAGAAGGAGATGATATAATTGCCATCCTCCCCTTTATATGATGTATAAAGGCTGAGATCAAGGGTATCAAAAGAGCCATAGGAGAGTCTGAATCCCTGAAACACCCCTTTTGCCCTATTTGTAACAATATTGATTGCACCACCCGTATTTGAGACCCCTAACTTTGATGGAACGAATCCTTTATATATCTCGATTCGCTCTACTATATCATCGGGGACGAGCGAGAGATTAAAGGAATTAATATATGAGGAGTTGAGCTTGACACCATTTATGAAGACATCACTGCTCTTCGAAGAGGCGCCCCTTATCATAACAGTTGAGAACGAATCAAGTGAGCCGGTGGAATTTACCTGAATACCCGTGGCTGATTTGATCTCCTGAGAGATGTCCACAGGCTGGGTATCGTCTCTGATCTCTACGATCTCAACAAATCCTGAGGGATTCTCAGTTGTTGCCCTGTATTCCTTGACCTCTGTGACATACCCATTCTCTTCACCGTATATTGTGTGTGGTAAAAATAAGAATAAGATTAAAAGTAGAGATTTTCTCACCATCTCCCTCGCACGAAGAGAATAGGTTTATCTGATCCTGTCGGTCTCCTGACTTAAGGGGTGGAAGATTCAATATCACCTGCCTTCCCGTATACTATACAGTGACAGGTGAGAAAAACCGCTACCCCTATCACAGTGGCGGCGGGACCGTGTCCGATTCCCACGGACTTCCCGTCACAGGATCAAGGCCTGACATATTTTAAATTTCTCAGTTTGTCAAACAATTTTTTAGTCTTTACATCCACAGCGTTTTCTTACAATACTCTCAGATAGGCCCACATTGTTTATATCGATATCAATTACATATCCATCACCACATTGGTACCAGCACTTATCTGGATTACAGCAAAATTTATATGAACATTTAGAGCATTTTGTTGTTCCAGGACAATCTACTGATGAATAATCTTGACCACAACTAAAGAAAAACAGGTACAATAAGGACATTAAAAACAATATTAAAGAAAACAAAAGAAGTCTTGTATTCATTCTCAATCTCCTATCCAGTATACTCAAAGTCATATCTATACAAAATCAAGAGCCTTCATAATAAATATGTATAGCAATTTATTTGAACAAATTCTACAAATTTCTCCAGTAAGCAAATGTTGAAAAACAGAATCATATAAACATACAAAAGTTTTTGATTACAAGGGTCGTTCTTTGGCTATTATATATGTGGGAATTTATGGGATTGGATAAATAATCCGTATGAAACGCCGCAGTGGCTCTGAGTTATTCTTTATACAAAACAACGAACAGCATCCCGTGAAATATCCTATCACTACCCCTATGCCTCTTCAAGTCGTCAACGGCTAAATTGAACCCGATTCCGAAATTCTCTCTTAAATTGAGTATAGTAGATGCGTAATATAGAGTTATATATTCAGGCTCGTGCCACTTATCCGTGCTGAATGGATCTTTCGAAGAGGGATAAAGAGGTCTGAATGTCATTCCGATCTCCATCTTAAAATAATCATTGTCACTCCCGAGCCCAAATGATCCGTGATTTAAGAGCGGAATTACACTAAAGTCATTGAAACCCGCAGTAAGATATAAGAGCCTGTGGCCAGCCCAGATTGAGATTACGGGGAAAAGCCCAATATCTCCCTGGTACAATAATCCGATACCGCCGATCTTGAGCCCGATTATAAGTGTATCGAGGGAGAGGGTGAGACCGGGAATAAAAAATATACCTTCAGATTTTCTGTGTTCGTTGTTTTCAAAATATTTATCATAAATTTGAAATTTTGAGTTATAGAAATAGTCTGAAATATGATAGCCATTTGTGAAATTCACCTGGAGACCAAAATATTCATCAATGGGAACTGAAATGTATGAATAATACATATACCCCTTGTCTTCTACTCTTCCGTAGTTATATGGTCCTGGGATATATTCTTCAGTACTTGCACAACCAGTAGCACCAAACCCGTAATCATTATTATATAATCCGCCTCCACCTCTTATCTCTACCTTTCTCTGGGCAGGACCTGCCGATATGAAAATGAAAATAATAGCGAATCTCAATACATTAAACAGGTATCTCATCTCATAAACACTATAATTACCTACTCCAGCAAAGCCATTATGTCGTCCTTGCTCAGAGATTTAAAGAAAGTTGCCTCAGTTGTAACTATGTCCTCTACAAGTCTCTTCTTCTTTTCCTGCAATGCCAGAATCTTTTCCTCGACACTATCCCGCACGATCATCTTATATGCAAAGACACTCTCTTTCTGCCCGATTCTATGTACCCTATCTATTGCCTGGCTCTCTACAGCAGGGTTCCACCAGGGGTCATATAGTATCACATAGTCGGCACTCGTAAGATTTATTCCGAGACCACCCGCTCTTAATGAAATGAGAAAAATATCCACACCATCTTTTGACTGGAATCTGTCTATCTCCTTCTGTCTTTTCGTGGAGGTCACAGAACCATCTATATAGCAATAGTTGAGATCTTCTTTTTCAAGATAGTCTTTGATATTCGATAAAGCGCCGACAAACTGTGAGAATATTATAATTCTATGCCCCTCTTCGAGAAGCTCAGTGACAGTCTCCTTCAGGGTCTCAAATTTGCAGGAAGAGATGCTGTTATATTTTTTATCCAGCAACCCCGGAAACAGGACAATCTGTCTGAGCCTTGTAAGTGCACTTAGAACATCAATGGCAGAGTTAGCTACACCATCTGCATCTATCTTCTTACCTATAACATCTCTATAATACCTTTTCCATTCATTATAAAGACTCTCCTGATCCTCTTCCATATCGCAATATAGAACGATCTCATTTTTGGGAGGGAGGTCTTTTAAGACATCAACCTTTTTCCTTCGCAGAATAAATGGGAACACCTTCTTCTTCAGTAACTCCTTCGCATTCTCGTCCTTATCAATCTCTATTGCTCTGGCAAATCTTTTCCTGAATTCGGTTAGACCACCTAAAAGCCCGGGGTTCAAAAAATCCATATGCGTCCATAATTCAAGGGTATTATTCTCGATGGGGGTACCGGTGAGTGACAAACGGTGTCGGGATTTCAATATCCTCACAGCCCTTGAAATAAGGGCATTGTGATTCTTGATCAACTGTGCCTCATCGAGGATTACATAGTTGAATTCAAAATCCTTAAATAGCTCTATATCATTTCTGAGGGTTGCATAACTTGTAATAATCACCTCGAAATTTCTAATATTATCTACGGTCAAACTCCTGCCCTGTCCGTGGTGTACATAGAAATTCATATCTGGCACAAATCTCTGTATCTCATTTGCCCAATTTCTGAGCGTATTAACCGGTGCTACGATTACATTAGTACCTATCCTGTTCTCCTCCTTGAGTCTCTGTAAAAATGCGAGTGTCTGGATAGTCTTTCCGAGTCCCATATCATCTGCAAGGCAACCATTCAGATTATATTTATCGAGGAAGTGGAGCCACATATACCCTGCGACCTGATAATTTCTCAAAGTACCTTTGAAGCCCGATGGGAGCGGATATTCTTCGATATTTGAGAAGTCTTTGAGCCTGTCATAAATATTCTTAATGCTGGCTATCTCCTCATTATTGGATGCCTCCCTGCTTAAGGCGAAGAGCTGATCAATAAGGTTAAAGTCATATTTAGATGCCCTGAGTCTCCCGTTATTATCCATACCCAATTTTAGAAGGGATTCTATCTTTGAGATATCACTCTTACTCAAAATAATGTAATCATCTCCCGCTACTGCCAGTCCTGACTTGATGTCCTCTATGAGTAGTTTCTTTGTCTCCCCATCTTCCTCATACTCTGCCTCTATATCAAACCAATCTATGTCAGATTTTATGGAGAGCCTGACACTACCACGAGAACTGGAGATCCTTTTCTTATCCTTCCCTAAATTTATGTTAAAACCCTCCTCAATCAATTTAAGACCGTATCTTACCAGAAAGTCTCTTTTGGGTATCTTGAGATACATACGATACCCCCACCTGTTCACATTCTTCCCTAATAGAGTCTCAAGATATCTCAATACTTTGTCTTCATACTCTCTATTGCGTGAGATCAATACCGTCTCCCCCTCACTCCTCCTTGAGGTAGCCTCTGCCAGACTCTCATCACTATCACCTTTGAATACTACATCTTTGTCATATTCGAACCAGAGATTTATTTCAAGTCTTGAATCAAAATCAGCATCCCTTACAACAACAATGGGTCGTGGTACAGGGTAGACAATCTTTACATTTAAAGGGGGATCCACTACCTCAATCTCTCTGATATCATTTTTCTTAATATATGCCTGGATATTTGTAATCTTTGCTGTAGAATCAATACGGTTGTAAAGGAGATATCTGATTGTCTCATAGAATGGGGGTGATATATCTTTATAATAAACTGTCCCATTTCTGCAGACAAAGAAGACCCTCTCCCCATTGAATAACATAATTAGAGGGATGTGAGAATTCATTACCAAGTATTTCTTGCGATTCTCTATATAGCCACATTTATTCTCTTCAAAATGTCTATCAAAATATAAAACAGGAATAAAGACTACATCATCCCGATTTCTATATCTTAATAAAAAATCTACATTTATTGTCTCAAAGGGAGAAAAGCGCACTAATTTGTATTCTTTCTCCCCGGTGCTATAATCTCTTACAAATAATCTCTGTATATTATGTCTGTTGAAGAAATCTATGATATTCCCGTCTTTATCTATTATAGGGCTTATTGAGGCTCTACCATAATCATAAAACTTACTGAATAATGCAAGGCCATAATCACCACCAAAGTCTATATCTTCTAATCTTGAATTGGAGAAGTTATATATGGCACCATAAGAACCATCTTTCTTTATATATCTCAACCCTGGCTTTATCGTGATCTCATCCTCATAATAGTCGTCCAGCAAATAAACCATATCGTACTTCTTCTCTCTCTTTTCTTTATCTGCTATATTCAAAAGTTTATCTCTCAAAAATATATCATCCGATGCGGTAAGGGTATTTGAGAGGTGGATTATCTCCGGCTTCTTAAACTCAGACTTATCTCTTATAATTGTATCTTTGATATCCTCATCATCATTCTCTTTGATTAATCCTTTTTTATTGGCAAATATTATTGTGGCCGCCATATGCTTGCATCTGTATGACTTTTGGGCATAGGGACAACTACACATCATATTGTTTATTGAACCATTAGGCCCATAATTTATTATGACATCATAAACTTTTGAACCAGATACCTTTGCAACTATACTGTGATTCTGTACATCACAACTCAGTACCTTGCCAGAGAGGAAATAAGAAAACCCCCTTTGATAAGTCTGATTATCAAAGACTTCTTGAGGCTTAAAGATATTATCCATTCTAACTCTCCTAATATAATTGGAGCATAGACGCTCCTTATTGGATAAGCAATTTTGGGACTGAATATCTCATTTACATATGGAGACAACCATTTTATAGGTCTTAGAGTACTACTTCAATATATTCAAATTATTCTTCGCGGCAGGTGCATCGGGTCCATTTGGGCACTGCTCGAGGTACATCTGATAGTACTTCTTCGCCTCGCTATTCTTTTTCATATATTTATAAGCCTCGCCAAGACCCATATATGCATCGCACTTATTCCCCTTTAGTTTTATTGCCCTTGAAAATGCACTTACAGCGAGATCATTCTTCCCTGCATCAATATACATATTCCCCATAATCAAAAATGGCTCAGCGAGTGTCGGTTCGAGCTCACTCGCCCTGGTCAAAACCTCTACTGCCTTATCAATCTGACCCTTTGCAGCAAATTGCCTCCCCTGTTTTATAAGTTGAGCATAGTTTCCACCCCATTTCGGCTCTGCCGCCACCATCTTCTCCCCCTTTGGGGTCGCCACACGCTCCTCCCTCTTCTCCTTCGCCTCTTGAGCCTTTTGACCCGTTTCCTTTTCCTCCTTCTTCCCCTCTTCCTTCTTCGCCTCCTCTTTGGGGGGCGTCTTCTCCTCTGATTTTAGAACCCCTCCCTTCTTCTCCTCTTCTTTTTGGGGCTCCTCCTTCTGAGCCTGTGGTGCCTGGATCTGACCGGTCTTTGAGATATTGTGCATATCCTCTATATGCTCTTTCAGGGATTTTGCGACAGAGCTGGCTGGATTTATATTCAGGACACTATCTACCTCTGAAAGTGCCTTCTCATAATTGCCCTTACTTACAAAATATCTGACCAGCATAAGGTGAGGGAGTATTTGAGTCTGTTCCTGAGCGATGTATTCAGATATAAGCTTCAGACCCTCTTCTGCCTTTGCCTCATCCGTCTTCAATAGCAGATCCCCCTCAATAAACTTGAGTCTCGAGGCGTATTTAAAATCCTTCTCCTTCTTCAGTTCGTTTAAGATTTCAAAACCCTTTGCAGCAGAACCCTTATCAAAAACAGCCTGAATCCTGATGTACTCCAGTGCCATATACTTTCCAAGAGTTCTGGTGCCATACATAGAGTCTAATTTCTTGAGCAATGTCATTGTCTGATTTGAGAGGTCCTGAATGAGCCTCTGCCTCTCGTTAAACCCCTCGTTCAGTTTCTTTGCCACCTCACTGAACTTATCCACCTTGAGAATCTCCCTTATCCTCCTCTCAACAACAGAGTTTTCGAGCTTGAGCAACTCCCCTCTCAAAAGTAGAGAATGGGTCAGAGTAGCAAGGATCTCCAGTTTAACAGGCTCTTTTACATCCCTGTTGTACTTTTCGAGGAGATTATAGGCGTTCTCCAGACTTACATAATCGGTCTTCTGTATCTCCTCCTCGGCTGCCCTTAGATCTGCCATCTCCTGCTCAGTAAGTCTTGCACCAAAGATCCTGTCCTTGAAAATGAATGCAAGTATAATCGCAATCAGGATTACCCCTACTCCCACAGCAATAAATACACCCGCCTTTCCTCTCTTCCTGGGCCTGCCATAGATATCTATATCCTCCTCGGGTACACTGATGGGAGTAACAACAGCCTGAACAGGTGGGGTGGAGGGCTGAGGAATCTCTGCCTTCTTATCAACCACCGCAGCCCCTTCCTGCTGCGGCTTCTGCTGACTCCTCTTCATAAAGAGCGGTCCAAACTCAGGCATATCAGCCAGCCTTTTATATGTCTGCCCATCCTTTGAAATCATATCCTCGAGATTGGCCTTATATTCAAGTATGAGCTTCTGAAGCTCCCCGAGATGGGCAAAGTTTATTATTGTGCCATCTGGCTTCTTCAGATGCCAGCCTGTCTGTGCTCTCGGGACATCCGATTGTGGAGGGAGGACCCTGAATATATTATGACAGGTCGTACATTGGACATTTACACCCTCCGGTGCAATGTGTGAATCTTCTAAATGATACACAGTCTGGCACTTTGGGCATTTGACTTCCATATCTCACTCTCCTTTATTATTTAAGGTCCGACATTATAGCCTTAACATCCCCTGCAAACTCCCCATTCGGAGCGAGGGAGAGATACTTCTCATACATCTTCTTAGCATTGGGTATATCCCCGTTTAATTGATAACAGGTCCCGAGGTAAAAATAGGCAGGTGCGTATTTACTGTTATATGATATGGCCCTCTTCAGATATGTAATGGCACTCTTGATCTTATTCGCCTCCAGGTCAATCTGTCCCAGCAGCGTAAACGCCTCAAACCCCTTCGGGTTCTTTATAAGAGACTGCTTCAACTCCTCCTTCGCCCCATTCAGATTACCCGCTTTATAGAGTGCTTTTGCAGACTCAAGTGAAGCCTTATAACCCTCCATATCTACAACAGGGGCAGACTCTTTTTGTTGAGTATTCCGAACCATCTCGTCTCTCTTCTCGGCGACAGCCCTCCTCTCCTCTACCTCCTCAACCTTTGCCTCTTTTAGGGGTTTATCTGCCCTCTCTGTCACCCTCTCCTCCTTCACCTCCCTCTCCTCAGCCCTGACCTCCTGCTTTTGCGTCTCCTCCTGTTTTTCTGGCTCTCTCACTTCTTTTACAGCAGGTGGGGATTCCTGTTTAACAGATTTAGTGACATCCTGCTGGCCGGCTGAAGGGCTTGAAATCACCTGACTCAGTCTTATAAGCTCTCCTCTTCTGGACCTCAGGAACTGCTTATATGCAAAATAACCTCCTGCACCAAGAATAGCTATCACCACCACAAGAATAAGAATTCCATATGACCTCTTCTCTTCAGTTCTGACTGGCTTCTTACCCTTCTCACCCAGAAGAGTCCCCTTTACATAAGAGGATGTGGAGAGGGTGATATTCTCTATCAGGGTATTCTCAATAATCCTCTCTTTGCCGCTCTTATCCTCGCTATCTGCAGAGATAATATTGGATACGGTCTGCTGTGGACTTGTTTCAGGGATACTCTCTTTCTGCAGGTTAGACGATTTCTCAGTCTCGGGTGCTCTTACAGGCTCAACCTGCTGGGGCGTCGCTGTATCTACCACCACGGGGGCCTTCTTCTCCCCATAAGCCCCCTCTTTCTTCTCCTCGGCACCGGGCCTATCAGAAACACTTATAGTCATATCCCCCACAGATGGCTCGGATATGAGCCTCTCGTGCATCTCCTCCTCTTTCACAAAGACACTCTCAGCCCACCTTCCATCTGAGGGCTGTGGAGAGATATTCTGTCTCTCAACCACACCACTTAATTCCTGAGATTCATTAATGGGCTTCGGGAGGGTAGATTCACCCTTCTTCTCAACTGCACCCTTCTTCTGGAACACATCATATACGATACCATCAAAATACAGGGCTGAGATTATCTTCAGCGTCTCGAGCTCATCAAGTTCAGATGCCTCAAGGATGTCATTTATAGAGCGTTCACTGTCTACAAGTTTTAAGACCCTGTTCACATTGTCAGGGATATCCTTCAATCTCTGTCTCAGGACCTCCTCGTCTATATCAAGACGAGTAGTAAGGGGCGGAAGTTGCTCCGTATACTTCATATACTCATCGAGTCTTCTCATCCCCTCCATAATCAGGGCATTATTGGGCTTAGTTATCTCCTGCTCTATATCGATATCCAGAAATGACATTTTGAATACACCCTCATTGAGGGCAAGCATCTTATAGACCGCATTCTCACCCTTAACCTTACCCAGATTAGCCTGTACAATCTGCCCATTCTTGAAGTATATCCTCCCCTCCTGAGTCTTCCCTTTTATCTCGAGGATCCCGCTCTTCTTGTTCAACTCTATCGTCTGAATTATGTCAAAGAGCCCAATATCCGCAAGGGAGCCAATGAATCCCGCTGTAATCCCTTCCTCGATCCTCTCCCTCTCCCGTTTTTGCAGGTGAATCTTTGTGCGGGCAATAACCTCTTTTATGTAGATGGGTTTGATCAGATAGTCATCTATCCCAATCTCGAGGGCCCTGATCCGTGTATTTATCTCCTTATTTGAACTGATGAGAATCACAGGGAGCCCCCTGTACTCTCCTTTCAGTTTAACGGCAAAATCAAAGGACTCTGCATCATTTATAGAATCAATAATTACAAGGTCCGGCAATGATATCTTCAGCTCTTCGAGGGCATCAGAATACCTGAATACAGAGACGACCATAAACCCGGCCTTCCTGAGACTCACCTCCAGAATCCTGAGTGAGTTGTAATCAGTACCTACTAACAGAATATCCTGTCTTGCCATTTGTCTATAGGCTCCTCAAATTGAGAATATAATCCCTCAAAGATAACGGATTGTCAAGACTAAGAATATGTCTATAGAAATATTGGAATTAGTGGAAAAAATTTAAATAGTTACCCTATCCTTACCCTCCCTCTTACTAATATACATTTTACTATCCGCCATCTTTACCAACCTATCTACATCCGTATCGGGGTCTATGATATTCTTTGCATACGCACAGCCTGCCGAGAGAGTAATGGGTATTCTATCCTTGAATTCAGACGATACCCTCTTCCTGATATTCTCGGCTATCTGTACCAGATTTGCCTCACTTACATCCGGCAGCATAATTACAAACTCCTCTCCTCCAAACCTACCGGCGATATCCGATCCCCTGATGCAGGCTCTAATTATAGAGCCAACTGAGGAGATGACCTGATCTCCCATCTGATGACCATATTGATCGTTTATCATCTTGAAATTGTCTATATCTAACATTATCACACCACAGGACTTCTTATCTCTTTGTATAAGATGTGCAACTGTGTGCATAGTGGAGAACAACCCCCTTCTATTCAAGAGACCCGAAAGTACATCCAGATACGACAACTTTGAGAGTTCGATATTCTCCTTATAGAGCAGAAATATGATATTTGCTATGCTCGTCAACTCTACACTATCGATATGCTGCCTCTCGAACTCCCTTATAAACTTCTCCAGGTGAGTCTGATAGGAGTCGATTGGATTCTTGATATTGGAGACATTCTTGACAAAGCCAAATATAGTAGCAAAGGCAGGCCTCATTAGATATGTCTCGAGATAGAATGCAAACTGAAAAATATCTCTGACATCAGAGGCAGAATCGAGTTTCTCCTTCAGAGTTATAGCAATTATATATGTGCCCTCAAGGTCATTCAAGAACTTTTCTTCCTCCTCTAGGATGTCCTCCATAGAGCCACTAATTACGAGTTCTCTTGTGGATTCCCAGAATCCAATGTGTTCTAACTCCTCCTCAGCCATACCGCCGAAGAAACGGGCTATCTCTTCATCTATATCTGCTGAGGCTAAAGACTTATATGACTCATATGCCACTTTTTCGAGCCTTATACAGATATTTACAATCTTTAAGAGAGTCTCATCCATAAAAAACAACTCCCAACTCAGAAACCCATATCCATCTTCCCGGATAAAATGGTGAATGTCAAATAATACTAATTTGTTTTGCCAAAAATTACCTCTATCGCCTCCATCGCCGTCTTTACGGGCATTACCCTCAGCCTCTTCAATATCACCTGAGGTATCTCTATGAGATCCTTCTGATTCTCCTCGGGGATAATCACCGTTTTGATACCTGACCTCGTAGCCGCAAGGAGTTTCTCCTTTATACCACCTACCGGTAGTACCCTCCCCTTGATTGTTATCTCACCTGTTAATGCCACATCCGAGAGGACAGGTCTACCCTTGAGGAGCGAATAGAGGGATATGGCAATGGCAAGCCCCGCCGATGGACCATCCTTGGGGACCGCCCCGGCAGGCACATGTACATGTATCTCTCGGGACAAAAAGACCTCTGGATTTATATTCAACCTATCAGCAGAGGACCTCAAGAATGTGAGGGCAGTATGGGCAGACTCCTTCATTACATCTCCGAGATGACCTGTAAGGGTGAGACCGGGTTTACCATTCATAAGGGCTGATTCGATGGTGAGGATCTCACCGCCATAAGGAGTCCAGGCAAGTCCATGGACAATTCCAGCCTCATCAAACTCCCCTTTCAGGTCAAAGTTGAACCTCCTCACACCCAGAAGTTTATTAACCACACTGGCATTGATCCTCTGATGATACCTCCCCTTCTCCACCTTCTCCCTGACTATCTTCCTGACCACAGAGGCTATCTCTCTCTCAAGGCTCCTGACACCTGCCTCTCTCGTATAATAACGAATAATCTCAAGGATGGCGGATTTCTTGAAAGAAAGGTCAAGGTTGTCTGCACCATTCTCAACTATCTGCTTGGGTATCAGGTGTCTCTTTGCAATCTCTATCTTATCCTCCTCAGTATACCCTGACAGATAAATCATCTCCATTCTATCCTTTAAGGGCATGGGGATTGTATCGGGGTGATTGGCCGTGGCGATGAAGAGCACCCTCGAGAGGTCAAATGGCAATCCAATAAAATGGTCTACAAAAGAAAAGTTTTGCTCCGGGTCGAGCACCTCAAGGAGGGCGGAGGATGGATCCCCTCGATAATCAAGTCCTATCTTATCCACCTCATCAAGCATAAACACCGGATTGGCTGAACCCGCCATCTTCAGACCCTGAATAATCTTCCCCGGCAATGCCCCTACATATGTCCTTCTGTGGCCCCTGATCTCCGCCTCATCTCTGATGCCGCCAAGAGATACCCTTATAAACTTCCGCCCCATAGCCCGGGCGATTGACCTTCCAAGGGAGGTCTTACCAACACCAGGTGGACCTATAAAGCACAAGATCGGACCTTTATGGTCCTTCTTGATCATCCTCACACTCAGGAACTCGATTATCCTCTCTTTAATCCTCTCGAGGTCATAGTGATCTTCATCAAGTATCCTGCGAGCCTGTCCCAATTCGATGCTGTCTTCTGTATATATCCCCCACGGAAGAGACAGAACCCAGTCCACATAGTTCCTGATTACACTCGCCTCAGCAGAATCGGAGTGCATACTCTCAAGGCGATTGAGTTGCTTCTCCATCTCCTTCTTTGCCTCTTCGGGCATTGCACTGCTCAGAACCTTCTGACGGAGTTCCTCGATGTCACTCAACTCCCCACCGATACCCAGTTCCTTCTGTATCGCCCTCAACTGTTCCATAAGGAGATACTGCCTCTGTGACTTATCCATCTCCTCTTTTACCCTATCCTGTATCCTCTGCTGAACCCTGTAAACCTCATTCTCTCTCAGTATAAACTCATTTACCTTCTTGAGTCTTTTAATAGGGTCGGGCTCCTCAAGTACAAGCTGGGCATCCTCTATCTTGACAGAGAGATTGGGGACTATAATATCCGCGAGCCTTCCAGGGTCATTTATAGTCTGAACAAGGGAGATGAACTCCTGAGAGAACTCCTTGCCCATAGATTCCATCTGCTTCAGATTGTCCCTTATGGTCCTGACAAGTGCCTCAGTCTCTACAGAGAAATCCTGTACGGGCAGGTCCTTTATAAGGCTAATCCTTACCTTGAATATCGGGTTTTCGGAGACAAACTCAACTACCCTCGCCTTTACAATCCCCTGCAGAACTATCCTCGTCCTCCCATCCTGTAATTTGCGCATCCTCTGAATGACACACACCGTCCCAACCCTGTATATATCCTGTGATCCGGGCTCCTCTATATTACTATCCTTTTGTGTCAGGCACAGAATCATCCTCCCCCTGCTGAGGGCTTCATCAATTGCCTTTGAGGAGATGCTTCGAGACGCCACCAGAGGAACAAGCATATACGGGAAGATCACTATATCCTTTACCGGGAGTGCTACTATCTCCTCAGGTATATTAAAGGTATCCTCAAATCTCCCTTCCATAGACTAATCCTCGAATTTTATTGGAACTTCTCTCTTCTCCCCCCGCCGCTCCTCAATCCTCTTGAGCCTCAGGGTGAGAATCCCGTTCTTATAAACCGCCGTTATGGTTCGGGTATCACACGCCTGTGGTAGCTCCACCACCCTCCTGAGACTCCCGTAAGGTCTCTCCATCCATATATAGTTTGCATTCTCTGCACTCCTTTTTTCTGGCTTTGCTCCCTCAAGAAAAATCTTATTTCGACTCACATAGACCTTAATATCCCCTTCCTCTATCCCCGGGATCTCCGCTTGAATAAATATCTCATTATTCACCTCAAAGATATCGATGGGAATATTTATCCCGTTGGAATCACTCAGCAACTCACCTTCTATCCCCGAGATCTCCCTTATCAACCTCTCCATCTCCCTTTTTATAAGCAATACCCTCTCGTATGAATCTCTCGAAATCGTGCCCATACATCAAACCTCCAGATAAAAGAAGGAGTTAATTCCCTCCATATCCAACATTTTATAAACCGCTTTTTCATTTTATACAAACAAAAAATCCAGCACAAAACAGAAATGACCCAAAAAACAAATGGATTAACCTAATCTGAGGTAAAGATTCAGTTACGGGTGGCAAAAATTTGACAAAACTCAAAAATGGAGTATCTTTAGTTTTGCATTTCTTAGAGGGACAAGATAATGATCAGCATTGCTATTTACAAAGAATGTGAGAAGAAATAAAGAAAGATTGATGCTCTCGAGAGAAAGGCAGCGTTGCTGGAGGCAAGGGTAAGGTATTTAGAGAATAAATTGGAGAAACTAAAGAAAGGTTCATTTAGGTCATCTACTCCGTCGTCACTGATACTGTTCAAGGAAAATACGAAGTAGGAGGAGAGGAAGATGAGGGGATGCAAGAAGGGGCATAAAGGATAAGGGAGGAGGTCAATAGAAGATGAAGAGGCGGACTGCATAGAGGAAGTCAGGGTTGAGATAGATACCTGTCCTGCGTGTGGATGTAAACTTGTAAGCAAGGGGATAGATGACAGGACGGTAATAGATATGGGGGAGGTGAAGGCGGAGAAGATAAAATATAAAGTTGAGAAGAAGTATTGTCCGATGTGTAAGAAGGTAATAAGGGGAAAAGTTAAAGGGGTATTAGAAAAGAGTCTTTATGGGAATCAGTTGATAGCGATTGCACTTTGGTTGTATTATTCTCAGAGGATGCCTTTGAAGGGAGTATATTAATTTATGTGTCTGTATGTCAAAGATTTGACTATGAATAGAAATAAGATAAATAATAATCTGGTTAATAAATTGAATGCCTCTATGGGGGGTATAGAGGCATTCGGCG
>Ga0078972_1003379_pt1 | contig 48062 bp, 45 predicted proteins | sample YelNatPaOPGAMG01_FD_67568 | JGI IMG/M metagenome (GOLD analysis project Ga0078972, IMG submission 67568) | Hot spring thermophilic microbial communities from Obsidian Pool, Yellowstone National Park, USA - OP-RAMG-01 (SPADES assembly) (version 2) | ecosystem: Environmental > Aquatic > Thermal... | reverse complement strand
TGCGACTTGAGCTCCTGGCTGGGGTCTCTTTCCGGCACCTGTGTCATAATGGACAGCATCGCGTTCCACAGATCCTCTGTTGAGCGGATCAGCGTGTGCCCCCATGTGCAGCGGACAGCGTAATCGCCGACCAAGTGGCCCAGAGGAAGCCAGGGTCCGTAGCATCGGCACCAGGTGCAGAAGCGGATTTAACATCAACCAGAGCCCTGGGTAGACGTCAAGGGCATATACCAATCGACGAAGCAAGCGTTCACGGGACACATAGCGGCCTACGGAGAAACAGGAGGCACCGTGGACCCATAGGAACAACCGACCACATCCAAGTGTCACCGCTGCGAAATGCGCACCGAGGCTCTATGTAACGAAGCTGAAAGTGGCAAATGACGTGTAGTTCGCAACTTCCATCGGCGGATCAGACGCGTCGACACCAGCCGCGAGCGGCGAAATCGGCACCTGAACGCTGCCATCAACATCCTTCGACTGCTGACAACAGAGCCAGAGGCACCGTAGGGATGTGCATCTTCAGAGACGGAGATAAGAGGGGCAAAGGGAGCAGTCGGAGAAAACGCCCGAATTTGCTGGTGTTGATGGCATGGGGAAGAGACCCAAACTTGAGTATGTATGCCCGAGTTCGTTCGGTGGGCGCCCCTTCCATTTTGTTCGCAAAGAGGTACAGCGGGCGAAGCTCATATCTGTTTGACAGAGCCAGCCCGGTTCCCATTGCATGTGTGATAAGCAGGCTCGGTCTTTCACTGGTGCAACGTTTGAGGAGTTGAAGCAAATGTTCGCGCTTTCGTTGACACGGTTAATCTGCAGCGGCAGTGCACGATGGAAATCATTCGCATCGGGATGTGTACGGGAGATTCTCCGTTCCTGCGATAATGCCACGAGAAGGCAGCTGCACTTGTCATGGAAACAGGTCCATATCCTGACCTGCATCCGACGCCCAAACGGGCATGACAAACCCGTTCTGTCTCTGAGCAGCATCCGCACTTGCGCTATAGGCGTTATTGTGAGCGCTCAAGGCAGGTACTGGGCGCACGATAGAACGTACGAAACGACCAGCACATCCGAGAGGAAGTATAGGTAATGGAACTTGAAGGTAGATAGCAGCATAAACGAAACATTCCCGTATGCAAATATCCATCACGCAATCTGGGATCCATGGTTCATAGAGATATTTTTCCATCGAAAGGAAATCACCGGCAGCCGCGCCGCGACACGCGCATCCGCCGCTTGCAAGCGTACCTGCTAGCGCTTAGCTTACGGCGTGCACGTCTGGTATTTTTCGCCGCGGACAGACGCGAGGAACTCCCCAGATGAGCTTACGCGTTGCAACTGTTGAGCCAACGACGTCAGAGGACGCTTGGGATGAGACCGAAAACGACTCTCCCGATGCGGTCGCGTCCCTGGGGCGCGCGCTTACCACGCAACTCGACAAGGGCGGCGGTGGCCTACCACCGCCACGAGTGAGCGAACCCGACGCAGACGGCATTGTTACGATCGTGGATTACTACGTCAACGACGAAGGATACGTTGTTCAGCGGACTCGGCGCGTTCGTCGTCGTCTTGAGCGACGGCGGGTGTGCGCTGCAGTTGCAGAGCGGCGGCGCTGCTGGCGCAAGTTTGGGGTCGCCGCCACCGAGAACGCAAACACCACCACACAGGCAAACGAAGACATTCCCATCGAGTGGAACACGCGTAACACCGAGGTCAGCGATGACGAGGAAAGTGGCGAGGCGGTGCCAAGTTTGGGTGCGGCGCCGTCTTCGGCGAGCGGCGGCGGCGGCGGCGGAAGCGGTAGTGGCGAAGACCTCATGACCAACAAGTCTATTGTAGTTTGCCGAATATGTGGGCGCGTTGGTGATCACTGGACACTTCGTTGCCCCTATAAGGGCTTACAAGGGGCCGCCGATGGACTCGGTCTTCCTGGTAGCGCCGCCTCGACAGCTCCAGATGGCATACTCGGCGCGACTGGGGCAGTTGGGGCTCCCAGCGCAGGGTCGGGCGGCAGCATGGCGGCGAGTGCCACGAGCAGCGGTGCAACTCGATATGTGCCGCCATCGATGCGGTCAGGAGCATCGGCGCGATTGCGTGAGGGAGATTCCCTCTATGGACGTCGCGAGGAAAACTCCATCCGCATCAGTAACTTGACGGAGGGTGCCACAGAAGATGACTTGCGGCAGCTGCTTGAGCCATTTGGGCGAGTTGTGCGCATCTATCTGGCACGCGATAAGTACACCGGCGCGCCGAAGGGTTTCGCGTTCGCAGCGTTCGCGGAACGCTCAGCAGCGGAACGTTGCATCGCCAAACTGAATGGTTTCGGTTACGATCACTTAATTCTCTCCGTCGAATGGGCACGTCCCAGCGGTGATCGCGCAAATGCCGCGAGTTCCGTGAACCCTGGAGCTTAGAAGTTGGCAGAGGTGCGCTGTATTGTTGGGATTGATCCTGTTATGCACGCTTAGAGATGTGTGTTGAACTCGGAACCGTGGTGCCTATAGCTCTGCGACGATGCCCCGTAATGTGATGATGGATTCAGGAATAGATGCTATGCGCTGCGTATGGGACCTCAGCGTGATCGAGACCACGTCTCACCGACCCTGACACTTCTCGCCTGATCGCTCAAGCAGACGTTCTGAAAAACGAGCCGTCGTCGCAACGATCAACCCACGAATCGGTGTCGATGGGAGCTTTCGCCTGCTCCACGCGTCGCACGGTGCTTACACGAAACCGTCTGTGGATCTGAATGGATTGTCTGCTGTGCGGGGAAGATCCGGCCGGGCTCTCACATCCAAACCGCGGAACAGCGGCCGCACTGGTCTGGACAAGTAGAGCGTCCTGGGCGCTCGGCATGCTTCGCTGGGTCCGGCCTCGCTACCGAAGAGCGTTTCACGACACATCTGTTGATCCCGGATAGATTCATGGACCGAAGATTTACCGCATCAGGAGCACGCGCTTGCGTCACAGCTCGGGCGAACATGATCGGAACCGCCATGCCTGAAGCACCTACCAGCAAGAATACGCATGCGCGGCGGTGCATTACCGAGCATACGTTGTTCCAACGTTTCTGGCGCGCCGGCGAGCCAGAAAATCATTGAGGTCCGCTCTGGTAGCGACGTCGTGGACCCATTTGCAACCGCTAGCAAGTGAAGCGTCATCCTGATCGGGGTGTTACTCGTTACCGTAAAAGTTGGACAACATCGATAGAGCTCTCCCTTGATTGCTTGCGGAGTATCCGAAATGACCAAAGTGTTTACGAGAGCGTCCATACTCGTCAGCCATTCGAAACGTAAGCGAACTTAGAATAATGATCCACGCGCCGGGAACGCAGTTCCCGATCCCTCGCGTTGCCTCATTGTACTGTGGCGCTTATGGTCTTTGAACTCAGTTTTGTACCACACCAGCAGTGGTGTATAGTAGGAGGTCGAAATGCCAGTGGAATGTACCGTACAGAACGTGGACGTGTTGCCCGTAGGATAGAATCTTTACTGAACAGTGCAAGGATGGCTGCATTCCTCCTTCAGGTTAGTCACACCATAGTCGTCTGATGGTTGAGGAACACTGAAAGAAACAAATATATGCGATCCGCACCAGAAACCGGTATTCTCAAAGAGTGCTTGCGGCAAATGCTAGAAAACGACCCATTGATCACTTTTCGGAAAGCAAAAGCGACGATGACAGCCATCACACGGGTCTCTGGAATTCGACTGCTTGCTCGGGTGGTCCGCTAAACACTAGGATACTGGCACAAAACAGTGCTTGTTCACGCACGGCCATCTTCCACCGAAATCGCAACTACAAGGATTCAAGGGACGCCACAATCTCTATGAGGCGCAGGAACGTCGGTTTGCTTTTCCAGTCGATGAGAGTTGCTTCGGACGAACCGTTGGGAACGTATATGGGCATTCTCGGAGCGGAGAGCTCGTTGTATATACAATCGAGCTCGAAGAGAACAACGACATTAGCATCTGTTCTGGCAGTAGTGGGTTCATTTGGCCGCCTCAGTTTCGCTCGTAGAGAGGGCTCGTCCAACAGCAACAACCACATTGCCGAACCATTGAAGACTTTTCTCTGGCGTCTGATGACGTCCCTCCAGTGGACAACGTGGTATCTCACCATTACCCTTGCGTTCGCTGTTTCCCCGATTCTATAGACGTCGAGCTGCTTTTCATTCCTGGGTACGTTGCGTTGTCCGACCCCATCGATGGAGCGTTTTGCATCCCGAAACGTAATGAACGCCCCGCTGTGCGAATCGTTGAAGCGTTCAGACCACGGAGACAAACCAGGGGCATATTTCGCCTTTGATCCACAGATCCCTCTCCCCCTGGAAAGGTCTTCTCGTAAGGGCGTAAAGAAACGCGTTTATTTCAAGAAATAAAATATCGAAAGAACAGGCAAGGAAATGCAAGTCCAGGATCCGGGCGGGGCAAGTGCCGCCGGCTGCCGAAAAAGAACGAAAAGAAATCTGCTCTCACCGATAACCGAGCGGAGAGGAGCAAGTGATGATGAAGAAGAGAAAGACGGGAGATAAGAGAGAAAAGGTGCTTTCCCGACGGGAAGGTGACGACGCTGTAGTGGTACATCGGGCGCGAATTCCAGGAATCCTTGCAATAGTGAGTTCAACCAGCGTCGACGCATGCAAGAGGCTCGAGCACCGAGACCTCAACGCCGCCATTCGTATCAGACGGTATGGGGAGCTGAGGCGAGAGCTTTTTGTGAAGCACCATCGCAGGGTCGAAGTGTGCAGGGAGAAACTGAAACCGATACCAGACGGCTGGTGAAAAAAGACTGGGAGTCGTCTGCTAGTGGGTGTATTAACATATCCTCCACAGTCATGGGACTTTTTATACTGACCGTATGCAGCGCCTGCTGAAAAGGGAATTGCGCTTCAGCACAGGGGTCCCGAGCTGCAACGCGGGCTCTACCAGCGCATACTCACAACGCAGTCATTGTATGGTGAGAAGGTGGATGAACCACGCTTCTCGTGGTTCGTATCCTGAACAATATGCACCCGAAACGAAAATGTACAAACTAGGTCTATACGATTCTGTCCTCGTCTAACCATGCGCATCCATGTATTCTGAAAGCAAAACGACGAGAGGAGCCCCAGCAAATGAAGTTTCAATACAATTGAAATCAACACCTATGAAGAGACACGGACGGACAACAGCAGAGATGCGGTTCGGTAGGGCACCGTTCCGCGTTGACCTGCACATTGTCGCTTGCGGAACGGAAAACAAATGCTTATGGTTATCGAAGGTACGGGTGCTCGTCTCACTCGATGGGGTTTTATTCGCGGGAGCTGGTAGACATGTATATGGGCATGCGAAGAGCGGCGAACCGCACATCATAAAACAGAGACAAGGGGGCGTACCGGCAACAACAGCACCAGCGTCGATGGCATGGTTTTATGGGCGACAAATCGCCGAATAGGCGGCATCATTCAACGGCTCCTGCCTCGTCAAAGCACTTTTTATGCCTTCAATCTCCCATACGCTTCTCTCCTGCCCTTTGAAAAGTTCACTGTGCATCACGCAAAAATGCTTAGCGAGTTCGTACGTGAAATCAGCGTTGCGCTGCAGTTCGTACCAACCTATGCTCCAGGTTCAGCGCCGTGAAAGGCGTTTTCTTTGTTATCGATCGCCATTCGACGCTGATTGATCCATAGAAATGCGGTTCTGGTTCGCGAACGGGAAACGATCCGGACGCCACTGGAGATCACGTGGCTTGCTACTCGTTCAGGGCTTGCCTAGCGCACCTCGTTTCGACGCACCTCGTCAAGCAATTATTCGCAGAAGTTGTAGGCGCAAAAGGTGCCAGTTGTCCGTAGTCGTCTGAAATTCTGCGATGATACCTCCACGGGACATCACATCCGATACTCATGACAGAAGATGTGACACGGCCGGATCCTAGGTTCACAGAATTGCAGACACGCTTCCCCGAATGCCGCAAAGCGTCGCCGCGTTGCCTCGTCGAGAGGAGCATCGACCGCACAGGTGCGAAAAAGTACCAAATCGAACATCCGGATTCATTTTCAACCGATGATGGTAGATGCTGAAACAGCTTTGGTGGTGCGCGTGTATCCCAGGTTTAAGAACATCATGACCGTCGCTGAACCCTTAAATCAATAAGCCGCCGCCAAACACTTGTACGGAAAGCAAAGGATGCTGTTCAGAATTTTCCACCGCTCGGTGTGATCCGCATTCGGGTATGATGGTTGCAAGCAGGCATACGATGAAATGTAGTGACAGCCTCAGAACCTATCCTGATGCTCGAAGCACCGTAGCAAACACGCTGGAACGCTTCGTATGCGTCTTTCACGCAGAGATCACAAGAGCGTCGATATAGCTGCCATTGACAATCCCTGGCTGGCGTACATGAGGCAGCGACGGCATTGCCAATCGTCTCGGTTGTACGGATGCACGACACGTGCTTTCGCCTGCTCGCTCGAGCCACTGGACCAGGTCATGACCGATGCGTCGCCTCGTCTCGTGGTAGTCTGCGGCAATCGACGCACCGCAGCTCCCAGAGGGTGCACTCCCGCTCATTCGACGCCAGCGTACAACGCGTTCAGCAATCGATGCTGCACGACGCCCGTCGATGCGTCCCGCACTAGATCAACGCATCACAAGCAAGAGCGCTCCGTGAGCCTAGCAGAGTCGCAGAGCGTGAAACACACCCGGACACACGAGACGGTGTAGGGCAAGTTGACTGCACGCCAGATGGCGAGGCAAGCGAAAGTCAGAGGCTTGCTAGGGCATGATTCCACCAGCACCAGCGCTTGCAGGCGAGTTCCGAATAGAGACTTGAGCGACTCGTCCGAGATCGGGAAATGTCTCTTGCTGCCGCAGCGTCCGGCGGCTTCGCACGCCGCGAATATCCGACGGAATCGCTTTCTAGTCACCGTAGACATTGCGCTGAAAAGCCGCACACTTTCGATGAAAACAATCAGTAGCGAGGAGGAAAAGGCACTGGTGTGGTACGGGTCTGCAACGCATCAAGGCTGGAGCGCCATACACACCTCCATAGACAACGATTTTCCTGGGCAAATGGTCAAACATTGCGGTGTTCCATGCTTCGATACTACTGAGTAGAAGTAATACCGGCAGTGATTGGGGTTTAAAAAACCGTTTCTAAAGGAGCATGCTTCATTGCGCTCCCGCCATGGACATCGGCATCCATCGTGATGGTGATCGTTTCCGGCGACCGCAGATGACTTGTTGGTGTTGCATCGCGATCCTGATGTGATCCAGCGGTATCCAGGTACAACCAGGGAGCGGCTCCTAACAGGTGCTTTTGAGCGATGAGCGATGACAAGCACTCTAGCAAGATAAGAAACAGACCAGCAAACGCATCATTTTTTGAACAAAACCTCGATATGGAGTACGGTCGAACCCATTTCAGATCCCTAGAAATCATTTGGGCGCAAGCATTGCTCCCGGGATTCGTTACCGATGCAGGTGCAGCAGCACAAGTAGCGGCAGAAGTACTGCGAATTGTAGGGTGCACGAGCGTCTCTGCAGCAAGCCTCCGTGGTGATTGCGGCCACATCAGGTTTACCAGTAGCACTAGCGGTGGCACGTGTTGCGTTCTTGGTACCAAGCGTCCAGTCCGCGAGGTTTCGCTCATCACGGGATCGTATCATCGGGCCACACCATTCCGGAATGTCGATGCTGAATCAGGCTGCGGATTCGCGGACGGCCCGTCCAAGGCCTCGGAATCGCACGGGCGATCGTGCAATCCGCTCGGTGTACCCGCAGGACGGCTTCGCATGCTCTCGATTCACAGGAAATGCATGGTTGCTTGCATGCCGACACCCATGTAGGCACAACCATTCGGCGATCACGAGCCATTGAGTAACACTTCATATATAGTTGGAACTGCAAAGTGTCGATGCAGCTGTCGCCACGGCGGTGAAACAATGCCAAAGTCTCGTGCACACCGTTCGATGAGCGCATCGCGAAGACGTGAACGTCAAATCACCAAGCCATCACTCGAGATCGGCATCGAAGGACCTATTGCTCTGATCCAAGCGGACAAACATGAAGCTTTGAGCCTCCATTTGGGCGCACACGTCGCACTTCCACTTCGAATACCAGGTCCGCGTTACGCTGACGGAGGCGAGTAAATCGTCGCTGAGCCCCAAAGTCATCCGGTCGCGGCTGTGGCACCTCATCGCCTCGAACGTATCCTAGTGAAGCGGGTACCCATATGCGACGGAGAGCGTGTTCACGCGCACCTTCGAGCCCGTGTGCGAGACCACATACCAAGGTTGCCTCTCCGGCCGGCAGTGCACGAAAGAGGTCATCCTCAAGGGAAACTCGGTTCCAGCTACCAAACTGATAATAGAGGTCTGTCGGGCGCAGCACCGCCCACGAGAGGACAACGTCAGGCTGTTCATCCCAGTGCAAAACAAGTCCGTCACCAGGTCGCAGTTCACGATATACCACACCAGAAGGGAGGCGTACTCGCGGGGGCAGGCGTGACTCTTGTTCAGCGCGCTTTGCTTCACCGATCTCGCGTGCTGTTTCCAAGTCAAGTGAGACGGCAGGTTGCACAAGCACCGAGACCGCTACCAGCAGGTTGGCGAGGACTCTGCTTACGTGCTGCGGTGCCGACAGCGTGCATTGGACGCTGCTTTGAGGTCGTACAGTGGAGCGTTGACGCAACGCGCAGAGGCGCTTGCCAAAAAGCGTTTCTCTCCCGGTTAGTCCAACACAATACCCAGTTACCTGACTGGAGAGCAAACCGCGTCGCCGCATGGGGAGCACTCGTTCTACTGGCACTAGTTGGTTCAGGGAAGCAGAGCGTTTCGAGAATGAACATCTCCAATGCGTTCCACATCTAGGCGAATGCCATCAGACGCTTTTTTGCGGTTCATCGCAGATGCGTTCAAACTGCGTTCATTTGAACAAATAAGAGATCCAAGCGAACGGCATCGACGTGGAAGTCGGGGATCCTGGAGGGCCTTCATCGTCGGATGCCAGTGTGGAAAACGATAAAATGCCCTTCTCGCTGATCATAGAGCGAAGGAGTGCACTTGAAAAAGAAGACGGGAGATTGTCGAGAAAAACGGTTTGCCCGACGGGACCATGACGAGACTGTTCAGTTACAGAGGGCACGAGTTCTAAGAATCCTTGCTTTCGGATGGACAGCTTCGGCAATACGCGTGCAGCAATGAGGGCTTTGGGATTCATGCGTCGTCGTTTTCGAATTCTCGGTCGCCTATTCGGATTGGTCACTTTGATACACGGCTGGCGCTGCTGCTGCTGCTGCTGGAATTCGTTACGATATCCGAATCGAGATGATTTAGGATATCCTCGAACAACGGCTCGTGAAAAACCGATACCGTGATCCAATTCATATGGACAGGCGTCCAATCGTCTCTTTTCCTGATGCGCAGCGTCCTCAAACCACGCATGCTTCAAGTTTTCGATCTTTCTGTTTCAAGGCAACTCATAGACAGAGCGATGCATGCCGCTTAATTTAACACGAGAAAGGTGAAAAGTAGCTCCTTGACGACTCGTTCACAAGCTCATGCAGAAAATTCACTGAACTTTTCAAGTCGAATACAGGATTGGATTCTCAGGAGAAACCCGCAACTCTTTTCGGTCATTAATGGCATCACATTCAACATCAGCGTGATACCTGTCATCGACTATGCTCCGAGAGACTCCCGTCTCTTCTCTTTGGATACAAAAGGATCCTGGACTCGGACTTGGGTCATGGCAGCATTCGCTTCCAGTGAAGCGTGCAGCACCGCTCTGCACGAATGGAACATAGACGGATCGAGATTTCTCGACTCGATTTCCAGCCTGGATTTTACTGTCGTTACTTGTTTCATCATGGACAACATCACGTTCTACAAACCTTTACCAAATCTATAAACCATGCGCTGGCGTATGCAGCGGATAGAGTAATCGCTGAGGTCGTCGCCTAGAAGACGCACATGGTCCGCGGGTACGGCACCAGTGGCGCGCATCTGGGAGGGTACGGAGGCGAGCCCTCTGTAGCCCTCGAGCGCCGGTACCGGGCCATGAAGCGCGCCTTCACATAGCACAGGGCGGCGCTCCGAAGAGGCGGCTTGGTCAACATATCGGCCCACAGAGAGTGTATACCACGGGGATGAAAATCCCTACCAAAGCGTAGATCGCATCTACATTCTGTGCATGATATTGCTGGTCAATATATCAGCACGCTTGACCACAGCCAAGTCGCCGCTGTAAAGCGCGCACCGCAGCGTGTGTGCCACGAGGATGAAAATGGCTACCAAAACGTTAATCACATCTCCATTCTGTACATGAAATTACCTGGAAACAGACGGGCATGGCGACATCGGGACTTGGACCTCGTCATCAACTTGCCTCTACATATAAAAACGAAATTTGGGGGTAAAGGACGGATCCCGCGTATCTCAACCCGGAGATGAACGCGACGAAACCGAAGCAGCCCCATAAATAAATCCGCAAAACGCTGGCGATGATGATCGTAGAGCGAAGAAACCCAAACCACAGCATGTACGCCGGAGCTCGGGTACCTTTTCGACTCCACTTTGAAAAGGGTATATCTGTAGCGAGTGGATGTTGATCGCTCGAGATCGCAGCGAGCGTCTGCGCGCCCTGGAGCGATACGAATTCCATCACCAGCTATGCGCTGGGCGTGCAAATATTTCATCGACTCGCGTTGGCGACTGCGGCTACAGCACATCGCCGCTGCGCAAAGCGCTGCATTACACCAACAGTCTCGCTTGCACCAGCCGCTTTCTCGAATGTACACGAGAGCACCCGCGTGTTCGCAGCAACGTCTCACGAACCCGATAGTAACGAGACGTTGCGCACTGCGTGGACAAGAAGACTTGCTCGAGACTCACAGTTAGGATTTTGAGCGCGCTCCGATCGCCGATAGCACGTCGTGCGCAGTACAACGGGCGTGACTGCCGTCAGCGGCACCGTTCCTGCTCCGAGCCCTGAGACGCACCGTTCCTGAAGATTCTCTGAGGGGCGGCTTCCAGCGTCGCAGCAAGCGTGCCGGCCACGTTTGACACCGGCTGGCTCTCAAAATCGGCCACGCTTCTTCTCGTACTCGTAACTCTGTTCTCGACTTTGACGTTGCTCGACGGCGTTTGCGATAGAAGCGCTGTGCTTTCCCCTGAATCCTCGCACCTATTCGCACACCAGGAGTATCGAATGCGTTGCAATCAATCTGCGGCGGATTTCAGCGCAATTCCGCACTGAATCTGATCCATGTGGCGACGGCACCGGATGCGAGCGAGCACCGGACAGCGAGCCGGCCGCCAAATTTGGCAGCTTCGTGCGTGCACGCCATCAGCCTGCAGTCGCTGTTCATGAGGCACGTGTCGCTGCTTGGAGCGTGCGCAGCGCCGTTGTCAAACGCGAGGCTGCGCTCCGCCGCCGTCATCCCAGAATGGCGCGCGCCGCCAGCGCTGGTGGATCAGCGCGCCACAGTGATCCCGAAATAGAACCACAACGGGTAGCGCCTGGATGGGCAACGACGATTTTTGCTCCACATATTTTGTAGTTTGCGTTCTTGTGTGGTGCGAGTTTCGGGAACTTTGCGGTGCAGCACGCTCGGCATGCGTCTGACTCTCTTTTGCGTTTGGGTGCTCTTGTTCGCGAGCTGGAACGCTTGCGGCACCATAGCTGCGGTGGCCGTTCGAGCTTCTTCCAGTGGCGGTGTGCTTAGCCAGGACGTTGCAGAGACGCTGAACTACACGCACTATGAGTACACGTTGTTGAATGCTTTACACCACGAAAACCCAAAACTATGTATCAACGAGGCCTTGACGATCGGTGCGGCGAACGTTGCCGATCTGCTGACGTACTGCAGTGTCGAGGAGGTGAACTCCAATACCTGTCACTATGTTACACCGGATCTGATTCGGCAGACTCTTGAGCAGTATGGGTTTCACGGTGGGGATTATGTGGGTGTCGAGATGGCTACGAGCTTGCCGTCGTCGTATTTCAACTGGACGTATGGCGAAGGCCTTGTCGGCCGGGAAGGCTGGAAAGCAGCACTCTTACAAGTACCGACGCTGCTGGACAAGCTTGGTCCCGAGCTCCGAGCGCAACGGCTGAACCTTGCAGGTGCAGGGACGGCAGTACTACGCACTGACTTGGTGTATACTTTTGTGGTGATTGGCACAGCACCGAACCAGACATGCTACGGGGACAGCCCAGACCAGCCGGTGTATAACTTTGGTGGACCAGATAGTGGCTACATTACTACGCTGTGACACTGGGTCCCTGCAGACTCGGACTCGTGGCAGACGAGAGTGTGCGGAAGCAAGTCGAATCGACGTTGCTTTGTGGGGAAAGGATGAGCGCGGCGCGCAAGAAGGGACTGTCGAAATGGATCCTCTACAAGTTGAAGGGAAAACCTAGACAATCCGTACGCATGGCGACACAAAGCGGCCTCGCCACAAATCCGGCAACGACGCGTTTCAGGGCACGTACGAGATCGCAGCAGGTTGATCTGCTGATACTCGGAACCAGTATTGCTGTGAATGAAAGTTTTCCTGAACGCTCTATGTCCCGTAGATCATGGCTGGCATTGCAGCGGTTGGTGCGGCGGATGGTTCGGTCGAACGTCGCAGATCCATGATGCGTAGCTGGTCCCAGCGGTCTTCGTACGCATACCCGGGTGGGCCAGCGACTCTGCAAGGAATCACAGTGATCGTCAAAAGGAAAACGAACCAGCAAGAAAAAGCCCAGTCCACAGACGTCGTCACCGACACCTCACTGCCAAACAGACCACTTGACCCCCAGCGATCCGTTTTTGCTTTAGAGCATCTGGGAGTCAGATACAGAGGAAAACGGCAGTCTGGTGAGTCGGCTGAAATCAGCCAAAGAGGCACGGGTAGAGAGGCACCCTCGCACAGCGCGTCGTCGCATGCATATCGACTTCTTGGCGCCGCTCTGGTCCCGAAAGCTCGCTTGCTTTACCGCTCCCGACATATTCGCAGACAGTGCTGGTCGACACCTCACACCGAAACCTAATCTTCTGACTGGATTGATTCCATTCGACAGCCTTCGTTCGGGCGGCTGCTTCGAATATGACGCCCTGCGAGTCGTGCGTCCAGTTGCAGCCACCTATCGAGTCCCGCGCGATACGGCGCGAAATCGCGACGCGGTGCCGCTTCCGCTGAACGCGCTGTGGTGGGATCGAGGTGGCGCCGCCCCGTATTCATGGAAAGCGCAACAAGGTTGATTCCAGAATCTATCAAAACTCGTAAACGCAAACCTGAAGCAGAGAAAAGACAAACCGCAACGCAGATAGGCCTGTTCAAGCGGGAGCGACGGATGGCGCAACTACCCCCAAACGCCCCGTCGCCAGAAGACGGCGTCGCTCGCTTATTCCGCGAAATCGCATCGCGCTCGGGACCCCAAGCGCACACCTATTCCGATACATATATCATCAGAACGAATGAAGAACGTGCATCCACCGTCTGGACTCTGGACGTTCCGAAAGCGTCTACGCGGGACTCGTTCAATTTTAGCGCAGACTAGCACCAGTGGTGTCAACCAGATATCCCCGGTATCGCGCTTGCTGCCAGGCATCCCGGGTGCAGCGTGGAGCGCAACGCGGCTCGCGCATGCGCAGACGCTCGATCGACGTCACTTGCCGCGAAACCCGCCGCGCGGATCCGATGCGTGGCTGCGAACCGCGCTGCGCTAGCGCCGGCGGGAAACGTTCGCATTCGATTTTACCCTCAACAACAGCCTTGCATTCGCGCGCGTACACGATCCATGATCCGGATTCAATTTGCGTGTACGTGAGGCCCCTGTTTGAAATTCTCCTTTGCCCTGTTCAGTGGTGAGTCGTGCACTATCCGTTCAATATGGAGAAACGTTCACGTCGCGTTATGAGGCATCGTTTTGAGGGCTTCCACTTGCCGGGTTCAGTGTGGGCCCCCACCGAGTACCGTGAACTGGAAAAAGTGGAGGACGACGAGCCGCAAAACCCAGTGAAACTCGAAAAGTTCAGTCATCACACCGAATGTAAGTCTCAGGACAGCGCGAAGGAACCTCTGGAAAAACCGTTGGTACAAGAGCAAGCGCGGCGTATTTCTTCCCCGGTGAAGCTGCCGGCACGTGCCCAGCAGGCGCACCGCTTTGTGTCCCTGGAGGATTCTCTGGTCGAAAAAAGGGAGATCGAAAATATTCAAGAAAAAACGGACGAGAACGCTATTTATGGAGAGTCACCGAAAACAGCTGCGGACGTGGCAGATGCGGCTCGTGTCGAGCCGTCGCCCCAGACAGAGCCCGAGACACAGGTATCCCCGCCTCGAGCGAAAACCTCGCCCAAGAATCACCAGTACCGACAAGTACCGAAAACGAGACGCTGGTCGATACGCCAGGCGCTGAGCGTGCGTGCGCCACCAGCAGCGCCGACGTCGCCCGTTAGTGCCGCCACAGTCGCTAGTGTCAGCGACTGGTCCGCTGGTACCGGCGCCGCGACGGAGAACGCACACGAGCACCAACAGACCGCAGCGACGGACACGGAGCATTTGACCAAGACTAGGCCCGCAACGACAATTTCACTTCCGGATCGGGTTGTCAAGAATAACTTCCCGGGCATCGAAGCGATCGAGAATATGTCGCTGCCGAGCGTCTCGCCTGCTGCGCAGTCCGATGCAAGCGCATTTTCTGTGGGAGATATCGTTGCATCGAGCAACGATTCAGGCCGCTGGGATGAGGAGCCGTTCGAAAAACTACCGTCCGAGAGAATCCCGAAACGGGCGAGCAACCGACGTCGATCAGCGCTCGCCAGAATGCTTGTGTGTTTCCGCTAGTGTGCGGGGATCATCAATGACGGTGCGCGCTGGGCGATACGTTCAGAATCCGTTCCATTATATATGAGGGTAAATGGAGAGAGAGAGAGCAATGGAGTGTTTCGTTTCCGTTGTCGAACGAAAACGTGGATGTTCCGGTCCGCGCTTTTGGGATCAGGGCGGTATCCCGAATTCCTGCGTCCTTTCGCCTGCTGCAACTGCGTCTATGCAGGGCAGATCCGTTGTCTCAGAATGAGCAGCATCGCGTCTGTTGTCTTCCATGCGCTTACGACTCAGTCGCTGCGCTAAGGAACCAATAGCACGCCGTCCAGCAGATTCAGGTGAGGTGTATCTTCACTATGCGCGTATTCTGCGGATGTCTGCGAAAGTGCGGCAACAGCCATTGTTGGCTTTCGATCGCCTTTGGAAACGCTCTTGTGCCGAATCGAGCCGCTGTCGACGTGCTTCATTCGGGCAAGCTGCTAGAGTCTCCGTTCCCAATGCAGCGTAGGCGTCCTCAACGACTGCATATAGGCACTCGACACTGGACAGAGAAACAGGCAGGCACGCCACTGCGCACGTACGGATAAGGCAGCGCTCACGATACCCATCTTCGCTCGCTTTCACCTGCACGCATACATCGTCTGATAAAACTTGATCTCGTGTAGGAAAGCTGAAGCCCTTGGTACCTCCGCAATAACGACGCTGCCGGATACCGCACTAAGCAACGAGTCCCTGGACAAACAGATGTACACACACGGGGCACGTGACGCATCCAAGATGCCCTAGGCACGACGCGCTACCTCCAATAAACCCGAAACCTCGTTCGAATAAGGACGCACAAACCAGTGTACAACCCAGCACGCGCTACCTCCAATAAACCCGACAATTCGTTCGAATCAAGACCCACAAACCAATGAACAACCCAGCTCGCGTTGACACGCACCGCTGTTCCCCGAGCGAGCTATACGCGAACGAAGTACCCCAGATGAGTCTACTCTCGACTAGATTACCCCAGTGCAGCCTTGAAGCATACCCTACAAAGCTTGACGCCAGGAGCGCTGGCCACCCGGCAGAGGCGATCACGTCTGGCGCGGCGGTCGCGCAGCGACGGTGTGTGCCTCACTACCTGCACAGCGTCTGCACACGGTGGTGTCGACGTCACTGTGTGTGTGTGTGTGTGTGTATCGTACTGGTGCCCGATTACAAGCAAAAGGTATTTCGGGGCTTGTGAGTGAACCACACAGCGTCTGGCATGCCTTCGCAAGAGAACCCTTGGGCCTATATCCCGTCAACCTTTGTGCTATGCCCGGGTTGCACGTGGTCAAGTCACCGGAGCGGAGTGGCGAACTTGGCGCCGTTGCCCAGAGCTAGTGGTGCCTGGACGACGACGACGACGACGACGACGACGTTGGGGACGTTCGCGACACCCGTGTCGGGGTTGCGCCGAATACGAGTCCCTCTGGACGACTTTCCAGCATCCATTGAAAGCGAACGGCGTGCTGCGTGCGTATGGAGAACGGCAAACCCGACGGGTCGTCTACGCCAGCTTTTTGCGAAACTCGAGCGCTTTAGCGTGGACATTAATGTACCGGGTGCGGAGGCCCCGATTCAACTCGAGACAGGGTTTTTCGCCCGTCAGGCCGGTGGCGCCGTGGCGGTGCGCTCCGGAGACACGGTCGTCTACTGCACGGCTTGCTCGGACGCGGAGCTCTCACCGAACATCGATTTCGTGCCACTTCGCGTCGACTATGTGGAAAAATTCTCCGCTGTCGGTCGTACATCCGCCGGATACCTGAAGCGGGAACGACCTGGCGATCGTGAAATTCAGGTTTCGCGCCTCATTGACCGACCACTGCGGCCTTGTATTGCTGAAGGCTTCTTCAAAGAAACCCAAGTCCTGGCCAACGTGTTCTCATTCGACGGCACCCACCAGGCGGACACACTGGCTATTTGCGGTGCCGGAGCGGCGCTGGCGCTCTCCCCAGTGCCCATGTGCGCTCGGGTAGCGGGTGTTCGCATCGGAATGCGTCAGGATGGAAGCTTTGTGGTGAATCCGACCGAGCAACAAATGCGCGGTGAATGCAAATACATGGACATGGTGGTAGCGGGCACCAGCAGCGCAGTGCTTATGATCGAAGCGGGGTGTCTCTTCGCCTCTGAGCAGCAGATTGCTGAGGCTATTGAAGTCGCGCAACGAGCGATTGCACAAATCTGTGAGGGCATCGAACGACTGGAAGCGCTGGTGACTGCAGCGCATCCCGAGCGTGCTCCCAAAGATGACGCTGACCTGCGTCGTGTGCGCGACTCCTTGCTGGAGCATACGAGGAAGATCGCACGAAAGTTGGGTCTCTCGCAAGCTATTCGAATCGCGGAGAAGAAGCAGCGTGAAGCGGCTCTGGCGGAAATACGCGAACAAGTGCTGGAGGAGCTTTTGGATGCTGTCACAGAGCAGGAGCTCGAGACGCACGGTGCCGCCGATGAGGAAGCGTTCGAAACACTCTGTCGGATGGCGTGGAAACGGGTACTCTCCAGCGAGATGCGTCGTCTCATTGTACGTGAAAAAGTCCGTGCAGATGGACGAAAGCCGCATGAAGTGCGCCCCATTGATATTGTGCAAACGCCGCTGCCTTGCGCGCATGGCTCGACGCTTTTCACCCGCGGTGAGACGCAGACACTCGCTGTCGTGACGCTGGGCGGTCAGGATAGCGCCCAGCGTTCCGAATCGCTGCTCGGAGAGCATACCGCTCATTTTTACCTGCAGTACATGTTTCCGCCTTTTGCGGTCGGCGAGGTAGGACGCATTGGAGCACCAGGCCGCCGCGAGATTGGCCATGGCATGCTCGCCCAGCGAGCATTGGAGCCCGTTGTACCTCCTCGCGAGGTCTTCCCATACGTGATACGCGTGGAGAGCAATATCATGGAGAGCAACGGGAGCAGTTCCATGGCGTCGGTTTGTGGAGGCAGCCTAGCGCTCATGGATGCCGGCGTTCCGGTGAGTGCAGCGGTTGCGGGTGTCGCCATGGGCCTCATTCTCGACCAGACGACTGAGGAACCGGACGTGTCGCGTCAGTCGCCCTCCTATCTCATACTGACGGATATTTTGGGTATGGAAGATGCGCTCGGCGATATGGATTTCAAAGTTGCGGGCACACGTACCGGCATCACCGCCTTGCAAATGGATATCAAGGTCGAGGGCATAACGCTTGGAATCATCAGAGAGGCCCTGGAGCAGGCGCGCGACGCAAGAATCCACATGCTGGATGTGATGGATGCGGCATGCAGCGCGCCCAGATCAACGGTACCCAGTTCGGTACCGAAGATCAAGATCATCAACATTGATCCGAAACGCATCGGAGACGTCATCGGCCCGGGCGGCAGGGTCGTGCGCAGCATCATCGAAGCGTGTGGCGGCGAGGAGAACATCACAATCGACATCGAACCGGACGGTGTCGTGAGCATCCTCGGACCCGAGACAGAGCTCTTGGAGCGAGCGGCGCGTATGATTCGTAATATCACCATGGACGTTGAGGTGAGTCAGGTCTTCGAACAGGCTCGGGTAACCAAAGTCCTTCCGTTTGGTGCGTATGTCGAATTGGATCCTCTGACGGGCAAGGAGGGATGGTTGCACATCTCCGAAATCGCTTGGCACCACATAGACCGAATTGAGGACGTTCTGCGTGAAGATCAAGTTATTGCCGTGAAAGTTCTTGAGGTGAATGCACGAGGCCAGGTCCGCGTTAGTCGCAAGGCCTTGTTGGAACGACCGCAGCCCTCTGATGCTGCCGCCGGTGCATCCGCGAATGGGACTCGTGCCAATACAAGCAGAAACGTGACTTTATCGGACGCTCCAGGGTCGGGGTCAAGTGCGCGGCCAGGCCGCTCTCCATCGTCGTCGTCGTCAGCGCCGAGGTCTGCACCGAATCGACCATCGTCTTCGTCAACGTCTGGGAATCCGGCGATAAAACCAACGCAGCCGGCGCCTCCGGAAGAGACATAAACTGCGGTTCCTCTACTGGTACGGAAGCTTGTGACGACACAGATTAGAGACAGCATGCGAGTCGGTTACCAGAACGGATCGCACACCTGAAAAGTACGCATTTACCGTACGTATGTCGCGTGCGTCGATGCATCGAATGCTTCGGGATTCACGCTCGCGATTTGTGGTATCGCGAGAGGCTCACGACTCAGCGAGCATCAGGGTTAAACGAACTCCTCATCCCGTCCAATGATACCATCGATTTGGTCACCGTGCATCGCAGCGATCGTCGTGTGAGTGCAAAGCTGATTGTAGAGGCTGTCGATCTGCGACGCGCTCTGGACGCGAACCCGAACAACCACTCGTTTCATATCGCCCACGAGCTCGATCCAGAAAGCGTCCTCTTCCACCTCGCAACGTAGAATCGATTCAACGTCCTGGAGGATACGCTCCACAGCTTCGTTGGGTACCGGGTTCCGTAACAGGAGGCGCAATTCGTACTGTGCTGGAAACGTCTCCGGCATCGTGAGAACACCGGCGATTCGCTGTTCATCTGCTATACGCGGACTCGGGTTACCGGCTCGTCGCCGCTCTTCCTCTTCGTCCTCGAGGCGTTTGCGGGCTGGACCCCAGCGCGCACTGCTACCCGACCCACCGAGTCGCGGTGATCTGGCGCTCTCGCTATGCTCGTTCGCATCTGGACCGGCGGTGCTCTCGTCATCGGGGAACGCTTCGTTGGCGAACCGCAGCCGGTACGGCTCATACTCATCGGTTGCCGAAGCGGTTTCAGCATCTGCAGTGGTCGATGCTGGGCCACCGAAATCGCCCCAAGCTGGATCATCCTGACTTCCAGGAATGCCCAGAGACTCACCAGATCGTGCATCTGATGCCTCTGTGAACGCCGAATCAGCAAAGCCCATGCCTTGGGTGTCAAAATCAAAGGCGTCGATGTCGTTTTTCTTGTTCGCTTGCGTCCGAAATCGACCGCCACCAGTCCGAGCATCCCGTTGGAGAAGTTCCTCCAGAGCTTGCTCGATGTCCTCATCGGAGCTCGTCGCAAAGCCAATATCCGTGAGCAAATCCGTATTGTTCAGGTCCGATGACGCCTGGTCGCGGCTCTTCCAGACCGGACGATCGGGAATCGGTAGAGGAGGACCCTCATCGACTTGGAACCGTTGACCAGGAGTCGGGATCGGGGGCGGTTCCGGTGGTCCAAACAGCAAGCCCAGAACGCGGGGCGGTTCACCACCCTGACTCCATCGATCCATCTCCTTGTATGAGATATGCGAATGAATGAGTCGTTGGTAGGCTTTCTGGAACGGACTCTCAGGAGCGACCAGTGGCTCGTTCTCATACCATGCGTATTCGTCGAAATCGGTTACGGGCTCAGATTCATCCGGAAACGAATGCTCTGTCGAGGATGTCTCGCTTCTGAACCTCAGTTCGGATGGCATTCGCTCATGCGCTGCCTTTGCCCGCTCTCTGGCACGTTCTATAGGATCTCTTTCCCATGCAAAGCTCGAATCGGTGGGCGTCTCACCATCAAATGCGTCGGCAATGTTCGCATCCTGCAAAGCCGCCACGTCGAAATCCGTTTCGATATCATCATCTAGCGCCAGATCAGCTTGCCCCCCGAAGAAATCTGTTGAACTCGCATTCAGCTCGTCGTTGTTGTCCTCGTCGTTCTCACTTGCTCTCGCAGACAAGTTTGTTCCAAGGTCAGACATCTCTGCGGGTACGTGTTGTGCAACGGGACCGGCTTCACCTGGCGACCCGTATACGGTACTTTCTCCCGAATTCGGAGCCGACCCATCGGTTGAAAACGTCGTGGATGAGCCACGAGATGTGCTTTTTTCTGACCTTCTTGTTGCCTTTTTGGATCTAGGTGTACGTGACTGTATCCCGACGCGGCTCTGTTCTGCGGGTTCTTCGTCCAAATGCTCATCCGCGGCGTTAAATACACGCGACTTGGCGACCGTCGTAACCGCTGCGTCGGCGTTAACCTCAAGAGTTTTCATTGCAGGATCAGGTATAACGGATGAAGCATCTGCTGGCAGGGATTCAACATCTGCTGGAGGAAGCTGCCCATTTGACACGCTCTCATCGCGCTTCTTCCGTGCCTTGCTTCCTGTAGTGCGCGATGTCGATGACGACCTGGTTGTCTGCTTTTGCGTTCCCAATGAGTGTACCTGACGATGACCAGGTGCTTCCGATGCGTCATCTGCAACTACAGCGGACTCGGTATCTTCCGTCGACTCTGCAGCCGAGTTTTGGTCGCTCTTCTTTCGTGAGCGACGCTTCGTCTTGGCTTGCGCAGGCACCGGCGCCTCCGCAGCCTGCTCAATACTACCCGTTTCACCAGCTGCTGCTTCCGTTCGGGCTATCTCTCGACTGGTAGCCTGATTCGAGCTTGCTTTTCTCCGAGACTGTCGACTCCGCGTTTGCGCGCTACCTCCGGCGCCTGACTTGCTCGCTAAGGTGGAGTCTGCGACCGACATGGATCTCTTGTTGGTGCTGGTCTCGCTCGTATGCTGTTCATTCGGTGGATTGGCATCAGCATCGCCTTCCAAGGTTGTTCGCGAGCCCTTCTTGACCTTGTTCGCAGATTCCGGCGCTGAGACTGCATCATCGCCTGCGTCCCACGAATGCTGATTCTTTGCGGAAGTGTGAGGGCCCTCTATGAAGAGGCTGGCGCCCTCGCTGCCAGCGTCCTGCATGCGCCATCCGCGACGTCCATCCCGGCGAATGTGCTCTGTCCATCGTACAGATTGAGCGAATTTCGCTGAATGCCTCCGAAGCTGTTTCGTCAAGGGATTTCCCGATACCGTTCCGAACCATTTCGCACGGATAGCACCAAGCGTGAATCCGCCCGGAACAACAACAACACCGTTCGTGAACGCTGTCCACATGATCACGAGCGCAGCGCAGCGCAGCTTCAGCGAGACCCGGTGCGAGCACAAGCCAACCGAGCACTGTTCCAAGGGTGTAGCCTGAACGGCGCAAGCTGCCCGCTGATTTCACACTCGTTATCAGACCAAGGGTCTGAGACTCGGTTTCCCCTCTCTGACGGCTCGCTGTTCTCGTGCACAAACTTTAACGCTGCACAAGACAGCCAGCGCAATGTTCAGGTTACAGCTTGCGTCTGAGACTTGGCTCGGTCAGGTCGTGCGCGCTGCGCTCCTCGTAACTTGTGCGAGCGTGCGGAATACACCCAGCGAGCTCTCTTCCCTTACTCTGGGCACAGCGCACGCTGAAGGCTCGTCGCACGTGAGACGCCGTCTTTGTCTGGAACGACGAAGCAGCAACGTAAAATGTAGCTCAGACCGTTCTAGAAAGCGCCCCTACGAGATACTGTGGGCGATACTTGCCCGATGCGCACTTCGTATCGAGTGCGACCCCCCGGAGTCGTCGTCCGCGAGGCTCCAGCGACAATCACTCGTACCTTTGCGGTTTCGTGGAAAGCGGTGCTGAAGCTGCAGGTTCGCTCCCCGAGAAGACTCCTGAAAGCCGAACTCTCCACCTAGCACAACGATGCGGAGGGCGTCACCTGCTGCACACGTAGACGCTGCACTGCACCAAAGGTACCGAAGCTAGCGTTGCGCAGTTCGAAACGGAAACGAACGTTCGCGCTTAGCACGAGTAGCGTACGCTACCAGCGCAACAAGGAAGGCTCCGGGCAGTGCTGCTGCTGCTGCTGCTGCCGCCGCCGCCGCCGTCGATACTCGGGGCGGCGGCGGCGGCAGCTTTGTGATCAACGCAGCGGCACGTCGACACGGGATCATCGTGCGATACGCAGGGCCACTGTGGATGAGCGTTCAACGCCAGAGCGTTTGGCTGAACGCGGTGCATGGAGCACGCTTGCAAGCGACCAGCGAGACATTTGTCCCGTCGTATGGTTGCTGGTTTGCATACAACGAACCGCTGAACTGTAGTGATGAACGCAAGGCGCCGCTGTTCTTGTGCATAGAGTGCGGTGAAGGCTGCACGGACGGTGTCGCAGCGACTTTGGGGCAACTGGGCGAAGGCGCCGATCGACCAACTTCCGAGTTTCGTGTCGCACGAGTATAAGCCTTGAAGCTGTGAACGGATACTTCGGTCATGCTAGTATGCATGCGTTGTGAACAACGGTTTTATGCACCGCTGCAGGAATAAAAGTCCCGTGTACAGGGCGCAGAGGCTGGGTCCGAGATTGTGAGTCCCTCACCCAGTCCACCTGTCTACATTCAATGGGATGTCGACTCTCGCAGTCCAGGATACAGAGGTGACACGCGTCCTGGCTCGTAACAGCCGTTACTGTACGTGGATATTATTAGAGCACTCTCATCAGCGGTCCCAGGCCCGAAAGGATCCCAAGCGCATTTGTGTACACGGATTATGTGAACGCGTATATCTACTGGTGTGCAGGGCGAACGCTGCCCAACCGGGAGAACGCTTCGTGTCCATGCGCTAGATTTTGAGCTGGTGTCTGTCAAGGCACTGGAGTGCCGTTCTCTTTGCGGTCGGCGGCAGCGGCGCATCCGTCCGGATATCGAGCGTGTGCGGCACGCTCGGCACCTGCAGGTTCGCAGGGTTGATCAAAGCTCTATCGCCAACCAGGGGAGTGGTCTAGAGGTCTGTCGAACGTAGACGCACCAGGAGAGAAGTGACTGCGGCTATCCTGGCGGCCGATAGCAATCGCACATCCGAGGAATTCGGGTACGGTGCATGGACTATCCCCGGGACGTTTACACCCACGAAAGAATAGAACGGAACAGGTCCATTGGCCAGTTCGGATGTACGCTCTCCAACAATGCAGGAATAAAATGTAAAGCTTTGTCAACGCGCGCATATCTACTATAGTTTGCATCTATTCCCGTGGTTATGAACACCAGCCCTTGCCGGTTTGTTCACCGACTGCTCTTATTCTGTCTCTGTTACCGCCGATTTCCAATACGCTGGTCTCTCTGTTCCCTCTGGCTCTATGATCAACACTCGAGGGATGCTGATGGCACCATTCGAGTCCCGATCCCGCGGAGCCCGGCAGTGCTCAACGCATTTCACGCGCAGGTGGTCGTTGCGATCGACGCGTCGTTATTCATGTCCATCTGGTTTGCATACAACGGCGGCATGGCTCAGGAGCAGTCACGCGTGACTACCGAGAGGCGCTTCCCGTGCGCGTCCACCACATGTCAGGCACCGAGCGCTGCGCTGCGGCGAGTAGGCGCTCGCTTCATCCCTTGGTTCCAGGATCCGAACGGGTACAGCGTGCTCGCCTGCATACGCCCCCACGCTCCCGCGACTGGTACCGCACGCTACGACCACGGACCTGCTCCGGGCGATCAGGGCAACAAGTCCCACGTCCGCTGGGCGCGCAAGCGTACACACTATTCCATTCACTGGCGGATTTGTGGATCGCGATGCTGTCCCTGGTGGAGCACGTGCAGCAAGGAAACTCCACGACGCAAACACACAGTCGATCCGGCTGAGCTGCGTCCATGCAACGCGGTGTCGCACGCTCCACGGCATATGATCGCCGCGATGACGCGAGCCCTGGTGCACGACCCTTTTCCGTCTATAGGAAAGAGACGGGAGCTTCCCCGAGCGTATCCCGTGAGATGTACTATGTTGTTGTTGTTGCTGTTACTGCTGCTGCTGCTGCTGCTGCTGCTGGATGCGGTTGCGTGCGGTTGCGTCGATGGGCACAAGCATGGACGATGCATCATTCGAGTGGAATCGAGTATTGCAGGTGCCCAGTGCAGTGAATGCTCGGTGTGTGTGCCTCTGAGCAATTCGTTCAAGCGATGACGGCGCGTACGCTTCCTCGTCAGTGGGGCAGCGCGAACTGCTGCGCCCATGTGTTGTTGCTGGAAAACCGCACGATCGAAGGCGCGAAATATGCGTGACGCGAGCGTACTGAACGCTAGAAAAGGCGAAGAGTGCCGGCTCGAACGCATGCATCGGTATACGAGTCGACTATATTACGAACCTTAATTCGTGGGCGTCGCGATGCACCTTGATCCCGGTGCCGTAACGAATACCAGCAGCCAAGCGGCTAAGCGGCTGCCCGGCAACGACGATCGAGACTCCTGAAACTACTCATGAATCCTTCAACCCTGTTTCTTCATTTTTATTGTCGAGACTCTACATATAACAAAGGCTTGGGGATATACATCATCGTCCAGGAACACAACGTGCAGTTCCCCGTTGCGTATGTATCGGACACGAGTGCCCGTGCCACACAGTGCCCCTGCTCGTATTGTCGATTGCGCATCGATGCAGCGATACACGTGCGCCTGACCATTATATCCAACTCTGGCCTCGCAATACCGCTTTATACCGTTTATGCGTCGCATTCTGATCGACGCTACGGCGGGCCGCTGTGCGCCGCCGCAGTCGCCGACGGCGCCCTGCGCCCGTGCGCGTGCGTACGCGTGTGCGAACGCAGGCGAGACATCACGCCCGCGCTTCTGTCTACGCGACGCAAAACGCGGACGACTAGCCGGTGTATAACACTGTACACGCTGAACCCAACTACGTTTCTCGTGGGCAATACCATATGCACGCTTTCGTATCAAGCGTTACCCAGTGTGGTCTAGAACCGCGCGCAAAACAAGGGTTTTGGGGCTCCGGCTCCGTGTGCATCAGCGCACCGCGGCGTCCGAGCGCAGCAGCACGCCGTGCGCTCCCAGGTTTGCACATGGGACACCAAACCCGGGCACAGAAGGAGGCTATAGTCCAAAGCCTTCGTGAACAGTTGCGCAAGGCGGAGGCTGTGGTTGCGTTGCCTCTTGAGGGACTGAAGCACCAGCAGCTCGAGCGGCTCAAAAGCTCGCTTCCAGCTACAGTGCACTGCAAGGTTATTAAAAACTCGTATTTCCAAAAAGCAGCAAACGGCGTCACCTGGTTACAGTCGACCTCGAAAGAGGGCGAGGATGCTCTGCTCGCAAAGCCGCTCCTGAAGCTCGCCAACTTCTGGTTCCTCGCCGAAAATCTCGATGACTTGCCGGCCGCCATTCGAGCGTACGAGGCAGTTATCGAGGAGCTCAAGCTGGAGCAAACCAACAAAATCCGAGGCGGCGTGCTTGAAGGACAATTATACGATGGCGACTCTATGGCGCGCGTGGGTAAGATTCCCACGAAGCAGGAGCTCTACCGCGACATCGCCATAGTGATGCGCATGGTACCCACGAGACTCGCCCGAGCCTTGAAGATTTTGCCAACGAACGTGGCCCGTGCCGTTCGGCTAGCCAAAGTCGACGTTGATGCGGCTGCATCGTAGCTGCATCATCGTCGACGAATACGTGTGTCGTGGTCCAGATGATTCAAACGAACGGTGAACACAACAGGCTCATGAAGAGAACTTTGAGAAACCGCCTCATGCTTGCCATGCGCTTGCTGCACTCGATGTCTCGCCTAGGGTAGAATGCTAACATACACCAGCTGTGTTGATGATACGTCGACCAAACCGCATGTTTGGAGCGGAGTGCTTCACCCCTGGAGCGACTTTGCGGAATCCGCTTGGCTGCGAGCGCTTAGCGGCAAGCACCAGCGCATGGAACCTGCTCCCAGACAGCAGAAATGGCGACCGCTCCGTCGATACCGACCGATATCGAACGAGGAGGACCACCAGAGTGCGCCGATGATGACTGTAGCAGTAATGATGGTGTTGTCGTCGGACTCTGGTACATCGCCTCGTTTCGCAACCTGCCTCGGTAAACGATCAGACGATACTACGTTCACGCACGAATTTATAACGCATCCTATGTCGTTTTCGTTTCCATAAACCCGAGTCTATCCCCAGCGCCCGAAGAGGCCTCGGCGCTTCCGCTCGGCATGTTCGCGGCGATCTGTGCTACCCGAACGGCGATCCGTTGATGGGTCAGCGGCGCTTTGGGGCGCAGCGGTTGCCGTTTCGGCTGCCGGCGACGGACGCGAGGAATCATCCGCCGCTTGCATGCTCTCCTGCGCCGGTGTCGCACGCTCCGAATGTTGAGCAGATGATGCATTCGGGGCGATGGTGCTACTCTGAGCAACGTCAGCGGCATCGGCGTCGCCGCCTCGGGGTAGCGTCGCGATCGCCGCCGACTGCGACGGGGTCTCGGATTGTGCCGCGACCTCGGGCGTCACTTGGGGTGGTTGCTCGCCAGCCGCTGCCGCTGTCGCTGGCCCGCGTCCAGCAGCATCGCTCGAGGCTGCAGCGTCGCCGTCGACGGCGGGTCGCTCCGCGGGAGGCTGCAACCCTTCGTGTCGTGTGCCGGCGCGCGCTTCGTTGTCGACCAGCTCGGTACCGGCCATTTCGAAACAGCGATAGACTTGCGCGGTCCGACATGGCAAGTACAATTGCAGGTAGTGCGGCCGTCCGTGCCAAGATTCCGCCTTGGTTTCGTAAATGATATCCCAGTGGACGCGACCCTGACCTCCTGTATCCCAACTGTCCGTATCGAGCACAATGTGATACTTGCCCGGCCACCAGACACCAATTCGGTAATCGTTGTACGATCGAGTGGGATGGAAATTGAAAACGAAGAGCAGTCGATCACCGCGCTCGAATGCAATGACGTGATCATCGCGATGGGCAAGCACAAGCCACTGATGATTATCCGGGCGGCAAAACGGATACTTGGTGTCGATATCGTGCATGTTGATGTCGAACTGCTGCAGGAAATTGTACTTGAGAGAAGGGTTATCCGCTAGATCCCATCGGCGGCGCGCATGGTGGTACGAAAAGTTGTTACCCTCTCGAGGAAAATCAATCCACTCTGGATGTCCGAACTCGTTACCCATAAAATTGAGGTACGCCTCGCCGCCAAGGCCGTATGTGATCAGGCGAATCATTTTGTGCAGCGCAATGCCCCGGTCAATGAGCAGGCTCGGCGCCGAATCACGCGCCATATGATCGTACATTTCCTTGTCCATAAGCCAGAATGCAATGGTTTTGTCGCCAACCAGCGCTTGGTCATGCGACTCGCAGTATGCCACGGATTTCTCCTTGTATCGGCGATTCATCAACGTGAAGGCGATATTTCCCATATCCCATTCCTCATCGCTCTTTTTGAGCAGTTCGATCCACTTGTCTGGTATCGCCATGGCCAGCCTATAGTCGAAGCCTATACCGCCTTCGGAGACCGGTCGGCAGAGCGTTGGCATCCCGCTTACATCCTCGGCAATAGTGAGCGCGACATCGGGGTAGAACGTATGCAGAAAATCGTTGGCTAGCATGAGGTAAACGCATGCATCCATATCGATGTGAAGGCCGAAATACTCCCGGTAATCACCGGAGAAGCTCATGCCTATCCCGTGATGCGTGTACAGCATAGAGGTTACCCCATCGAAGCGGAATCCGTCAAAATGGTATTCATCCATCCACCAGCGCAAATTGGAGAGCAAAAAGCGAAGCACCTCCCAGCTTCCATAGTCGAAACAGCGTGAATCCCACAAGCGGTGATATCCCCGCTCGCCAGCGTGGAAATACAAATTGTCTGTTCCGTCGAAATGGTTGATACCGTCCAAAATGTTCGATGATGCATGGGAATGCACCACATCCATGAGCACCTGCAGGCCCATCGCATGCGCTGTATCAATAAGCGACTTGAGGTCCTCGGGTGTCCCGCACCGGGAGCTACAGGCAAAAAAGTTCGTTACGTGGTATCCGAACGAAGCATAGTAAGCGTGCTCCATGATAGCCATAATCTGAATCGCAGTATAGCCTAGCTTTTTGACACGCGGCAGCACCACATCCCGGAATTCCGCGTAGGTACCTATTCGCGGCTCATTTGATGACATGCCCACATGGCATTCGTAGATGCGCAGCGCATCCTGACGTTTCACATGCGTCGGGTGCTGCCAGTGGTACGTCCATTCAGGTGGCGGATTCCAAAACAACGTGTCGTAGAGATAGGTGTCAGGGTTCTGGATGAGAAACTTGCTCCATGCCGGATTGCGCATGAGTTCCATCCCAGTCGGCGTGACGATCAACACCTTGAGCTTCGTGTAGTGTGGAATCGCACGAGACCCATCCTCATTATTCGGCAAAAATATGCTCCATCGACCGAACTCCTCTCGTTTCAATGGGTGGCTGCGTCGGTTCCACCCATTGAAATCTCCGGTAAGGAACACTTCAGCTGCGTTTGGGGCCCATTCGCGATACCATATCCCATCATCCGTGAGGTTGAACCCGAAAAGCCGATAGCCCTGGGTGAACTTGTCCAGTCCGCCCTCGTTTGCCTCAATGGCTTTCTTTTTGGCAAGATACTGCGCGTAACGGTATCGCAAATCGTGCTGAAAGGGCTCCAGCCAGGGATCGTCCGCTATAACTCCCGTACCATCGGTTTGGGACGCCCAGAAACGGGTGCGAGTTTCTCCGTCCTCCTTCATGTTCTCACGTGCTCGATACTTGCCTCCTCGTTGCTTCGTGAGATTTGCCTCTCGATTGCGTGTGCGAACCTCGTCTCGTGTCACACTTTTCGCTACTCGGGTTGAAAAACAAAAGCAAAGCTTCTGAGCTCGTGCGCCTTGAGCAGCGACTCGAACTTGACGCCCGTGCAGCTTAGTTAATCAAGAGTTGCGCTGGTCGTTTGCTAGAAAGCGGCGGCAGCAGCAGCAGCTCCGTCCGTGTCCGGCCACGAATCCGGTATCCTCACTTACAGTCAGAACGACGACAGCTACGCGAAGTTGCGGATCCCGAAGGCAGCGGGTCCACTCGAAGACGCGGAACGCACGGGACAGGAAGCGCTCCGCAACAGTGTCGGCCTCGAAGCTTGGTTTTGAAGCCTCCCACTTGACGCGTATGTTTACCACCGTAGGCAAATCTAGAGCTTTAGTTGAGTTCAGTGCGCTTGGTTCTCGCCCACGTCAAGAGCGTCGTCTGGTGCTGGTTCCCGGAAGCACCCGAAATACCACCAAGTTGTGAACAACCTGTGCAGCGTGGCCTGGTGTGCAACGCCGGCACGAAGCGCCGTTTCGTATATACGCGTGCGTGCGTGCGTGCGTCCGTGCGGCGGCGCCTCCTCCGTGCTGTCGCGTCCTGCATGCACGCACGCACGCATGATGTGCATGCGCTCGCCCGCGCGCCGTCTGCTTTTCTGTGGCCCTCGTGGCGCCATCCATCAAGTGCAGAGCGATCCGATGAGGCGACACCGCTTCAGCGCGTTACTCCGGAAGCATCGCACCGAGGCTGGTGTGCCTCGTTACACTGCGACTGGCGGCCTTGCACCCGTGTCGGAATGAAATGGAATACGTCCACGCAGAGACAACTGGGTAAACATGCTCAAGTTTTGGTTTCTTGCCCCTGTTACCATGATAAAGTTTTGGAGTCTATTACTGCGACTGCTCTTATTCTGTCTCTGTTACCGCCGATTTCCAATACGCTGGTCTCTCTGTTCCCTCTGGCTCTATGATCAACACTCGAGGGATGCTGATGGCACCATTCGAGTCCCGATCCCGCGGAGCCCGGCAGTGCTCAACGCATTTCACGCGCAGGTGGTCGTTGCGATCGACGCGTCGTTATTCATGTCCATCTGGTTTGCATACAACGGCGGCATGGCTCAGGAGCAGTCACGCGTGACTACCGAGAGGCGCTTCCCGTGCGCGTCCACCACATGTCAGGCACCGAGCGCTGCGCTGCGGCGAGTAGGCGCTCGCTTCATCCCTTGGTTCCAGGATCCGAACGGGTACAGCGTGCTCGCCTGCATACGCCCCCACGCTCCCGCGACTGGTACCGCACGCTACGACCACGGACCTGCTCCGGGCGATCAGGGCAACAAGTCCCACGTCCGCTGGGCGCGCAAGCGTACACACTATTCCATTCACTGGCGGATTTGTGGATCGCGATGCTGTCCCTGGTGGAGCACGTGCAGCAAGGAAACTCCACGACGCAAACACACAGTCGATCCGGCTGAGCTGCGTCCATGCAACGCGGTGTCGCACGCTCCACGGCATATGATCGCCGCGATGACGCGAGCCCTGGTGCACGACCCTTTTCCGTCTATAGGAAAGAGACGGGAGCTTCCCCGAGCGTATCCCGTGAGATGTACTATGTTGTTGTTGTTGCTGTTACTGCTGCTGCTGCTGCTGCTGCTGCTGGATGCGGTTGCGTGCGGTTGCGTCGATGGGCACAAGCATGGACGATGCATCATTCGAGTGGAATCGAGTATTGCAGGTGCCCAGTGCAGTGAATGCTCGGTGTGTGTGCCTCTGAGCAATTCGTTCAAGCGATGACGGCGCGTACGCTTCCTCGTCAGTGGGGCAGCGCGAACTGCTGCGCCCATGTGTTGTTGCTGGAAAACCGCACGATCGAAGGCGCGAAATATGCGTGACGCGAGCGTACTGAACGCTAGAAAAGGCGAAGAGTGCCGGCTCGAACGCATGCATCGGTATACGAGTCGACTATATTACGAACCTTAATTCGTGGGCGTCGCGATGCACCTTGATCCCGGTGCCGTAACGAATACCAGCAGCCAAGCGGCTAAGCGGCTGCCCGGCAACGACGATCGAGACTCCTGAAACTACTCATGAATCCTTCAACCCGGTTGATTGACTTCGAACGTCAAGACTGTACCCGCAAATTAGTTCAAAAAACAAAAGGCTTGATCATAACGAGCAATACAGTGCTCCATTCTAATCTGACTCGGGTACAGCATCGGCAGCATGCGGAATTTTCTTTGATGGAATCGATGCCCGCTTCTCGGCTGCGGAAATGATTCATACATCCACAAGACTCGGATCAACTTCATCGATTCTGTACCATGCAGCAGGCAGTACACCATCCACGATCTCCGAAGATGCCGCGGCCTTGTATGCGCATCCATCGAAACCTGCATCCTCGTTGCAAATGCCTTGAAACTTGGGCGCTGCATATATATGTTATCAGTAAAACGAACAACGTTTCACGACCGCGGAGGATAAATATATACACACCCGCAGACACCTCCGAGCCTTTCTTGAGCGATGAGCTGCTCTCGGTTTCAGTTTATGCAGGCACGCTACGAGCCTGAGAGGTTATCCTATGAAGTTGGATCGCGTCAGCTACGCAGGTCTCTTTTTCAGCTCCGCACATTTCCTGAGATTGAGGACGAGGTATACGATACGATTCCAGAACCCAGTGCGATTATTGCCGCCGGTTGAACTCATTCCTCAAATTCGTGTCCTCCGTGCCATTCAAGTCTCGTCAAGGTCCCATCCGTCAAACACCATTTCTCGAATATATCTCCGCTTCGCCTCCTTGCGACACTTGTTCTTCTTCACTCGATGCTGGATGAGAAGAGGATTTTTCCGTTTTTTCGGCAACCTCCGGTGACTGCGTTCCAGGATCCTCGAATTTCATATCAATATCTTTCCCCTAGATTTTTGAACCGTTCAAATGAACGCACTTGTTTATGCTGTTGGGTGAGCGTCTTTCCGGAGCGAGGACGACTTTTTGCAAGATAAACCACATGTGCTCCGGTTTGTCACCGTGTGCTGAACGCTCAGCAATTCAGCCAATGGAGCGTTCGTTACTATTCTCGATCGAAAACACTCCTACAAGGGGCTGAACTACGGAGATTTCGGAGGCATGAAAAGCAGCTCTACTCCCCGATAGAACTGGCAAAAGCTGGAACGCAAGGGTAACAGTGGAATGTCACGTTGCCCAATAGAAGGACGTCACCAGATGTCAGGGAAAAGTCCTCAATGAATCGACGCAGAGGGTGCTGCTGTGTGAGCCTTCTCTACGAGAGAAACCGAGGCCGCGAAAAGCATTCACTACAGCTAGAAGAGATGATTTCGTCGATCTCCTCGAGCTTGATCGGAAACATAACGGGTGCCCTGCTCCGCATATACCCGTATAAGCTCCGCTCGTTTCATCCGAAGCAAGTCTCATCGACTGGGAAACAAACAGAGTTGGCGGTGATTCATACCGAGAGCGACGTTCCAGGAGCGGTGTCGTTGCGATATCGGTGGAAGATGGCCATTCGCCGACTAGACTATTTTTTTGAGACTGTATCCCAGTGTTTTCTGGATCACTGGAACGAGCTGTTCAGAAACAGAAGCGCCCTTTGCGGCTACAATAGTCGTTTTTGCTTTCCATAAAGTGATCCACGGATCGATTTCTTCAATTGATTGCACGCATTCTTCGAGAGCATCTGTTTTTGGCCTTGAGCGTAAATACTTCTTCCTTTCAGTGCCCGTCAACCATCCGAATCCTGTTGTATGACAGCACTGAAGGAGGAATGCAATCTTCCTTTCACTGTTCGGTACAGAATCGATCACACAGGCAATTCTTCTACAATCTATAGTTATACTGCGTCGTGATGCCTACCGCCTACTATACCCCACAATGGGGATGAACCAATTTGAGTTGAAAGACTGGAACACGCTGCAGAACGTCATCGAGGGCCAGTTGCGTTGCTCAACGCGTCGCCGCCAAGCAACCAAGCGAGCAGCGCGGCTGTATCCAAACTGTCCGTACGTCGACGTATTCGACCTTTGGTAATGACGTCGACGACTGGGGTGTTGATCTGCATGGTAGCCGCCGTGAACAGGTTCACGTCCACCCTTCTAGAAGTGGAATAGACAACGTTCAATTATAGCAACAGCAGTAGCAGCAGTAGTAGTAGTGCGCCTCCAGGACGAACGGGACCACCTTGCGCCGAAAAGTATGCCTATAATTAAGGCGCGCGCTCATGAGTGGTTCGAAACGTGGAAGCAACGCTTATGAAGAAGCTCACGCAGACCTTGAGAGAAGAGAGCAACTCTGGAAAGTGCTTGCTCGCGGCTCATCTGCTCTGCTTCTCACGTCGCCGAGGGACAGTAGGCTGGTGTTGCGGTTGCGGCTGGAGCGTTCTCTGGACTCAGAGCCCCTTCGACGCGCTGTTGAACGTATCTTCGAACCGTTCGCCGTACGAAGAGAACGAGTGAACGATTTCGCTGAGTACCAGCCGAATCTGCTGACGCCAATGGCGGTCTCCGATCACGGTGCCGAACGAGTTCCTTTTCTCACTATCGAAATCAAACCGAAGAGGTGCGGTAGCTTTGAGCGTCTCTCCTATCGCGCCTGCGATCTCTTTGCAAATGATCTGGACCTCTGCCGCAGCGCGCTGCGCTCACTTCTCGAAGGCCCGCAACAGCTGCGAAAACTCCTCCGCCTGCACTGGTTGCACGGAGAGCAATGCCTCTCTGAAGCGATGCAGCGCTTTCGAGCCGGATCGAGTCTAGTGGACTGGATGGCGCGCGTTATCCAGACATCGCCCGCGCTTGCCAGAGTGCATCGCGTTCAGCAACTTCACTCGTGTGACCATGCGCTTGTGAAGCGTTTATTCGAGCTCGAAAGAAGACGGTTGCTTTCAACGCCGTTTGGTAGACGCCTAGGCAGTGGAGCGAGTCGTGATGAGCGCCTAAGCTGGTTCGTAGGCAAGACTCTTGACAGACGAGCAGCGATCTGGCTTGTCCAGAATCAGTCGATCATCTGGTCGCATATCGAACTGAGCGCTGCATCGGAGCCCGGGTCTGATCAGTTTTACGCACTGTACAACTTGGCGTGCATTGCGAACGACTGTTCCATTCTCATCCGAATTGACGAGCAAGGCTTTGTGATCGATCATACGATCGTTGATTTGGACTGCAAACCGTTCGTGCTAGAGCGGATCACACGGAGGGCTAGCGTCTACGGCCGCGGTCTTTGTCCCCATGAGGCTGGGTAATCGCATCTCGAGAGGCGGCTCTATCGCGATGCCTTTGTCGTAAGACCTTCTCCTCGCTGACCGAGAAGCCGAACAGAATCGAGCACCTTACGCATGCCTTCATTCCGAAGGCCTGAATCTTGGAGAGATAGAGAGCCACAGTGCAAAGGAGTCACGGAGTTCCTCCCAGACATTTCCGTAACGCGTTCCAATTCGTACTTGATCCTTGGGTCGCTGTTTACCTGCTCCATGTACAATACCTAGACCGATCTCTACCCCAGACAATTCTGCACCAATGGCAGTCCGTACTTGATCATTGTATTCGCATTTACACGCTCTATGCGCTGGACCTCGTGACAATGCCAACATGCCCAGTCAGAATGCATCACGCGAATCCATAGATTGCGGCTGGATTGCCAGCTACAGCCGCAGCAGCGCAGATCACCCACATCGAGATAAAGGAACTTGGATATAGGTGCGACGATGAACGCTTTCCCGACTGCTGATATCCATCACATAATCGGGGATCCCTGGACATTCTAAACGGCTTCTGTCAGACAAACACGTTCAGCGAAACGAACAACGTTTCACGGCCATGGAGGGTAAAAGCGCATCCACCCGCAGACGCCTCTCTGCCTATTTTGACCGGTGACCTGCTATCAGTTTCAATTTCTGCATGCACACTTCGAGCCCAGAAGGATGCTCCCAGGAAGCTGGCTCGCTTCAGCGTCTCGGATCTCGTCTTCAGCACCACATTTCGTCTGGTCTGGATGGCGGCGTTAAAGTCTTGGGTCACGAGCTCCATGCATTCATTGCCTCTGGTGGAACTCACGATTGCAAGGGTTCCTGAACTGCGTGCCCTCTGTGCCACTACACTCTCGTCATCGTCCCGTCGACGCAACATCTTTTCTCTTCTATCTACCTTCTTCTTTTTCCTACGTCACATGCTCTCCTTCGTCCGGCAGCAGGCGAGATGCGGGTTTTTTCTCGTTTTTTGCAGTCGAATCCGGCGACATCGGGCCTCCAGAATCCTCGACTTGCATGTCTATACCTTTTCTTTTTCACATTCGAAAACGAACGCGCTTTGAACGCGTCTGCTATAAACCGCGAAGAAGCACTTGAATACACTCACTTGAGGGTTGAAATACAATTGAATTGAAAGCCTATGCTTTGCAATCACTTCAACGTCGATCCAACTTGTAAGTTAGAGCGGCACGCTAACGGTCAGGATCGCGTTCCCCTTCAACGGCGAGATGCGCGTCGTATCTCACGCCTACCAGAAATGCAGGTGCGCATCTCGACCGCACTATATAGAACAAAGACCACAAACTAAGAACTTACTAGTAACGATATAACAAGTTCGTTCGACCCGCATGGTAAACGTTAGAAAATGGGAAACGCTTCCCCTATTTTCGAAAGTTTACCTTCAAGGGGTGCGGTCCCGTGAGCCGGACGAGCCTGCCACGCCAGTGCTTCACGTTCCCATTTGGTAGCGGGTGCTGTAGTGCGATCTGAGCAGCCTGTCCGTAACGCAGCCGATTCTGAGACTTGCAGCGGGTATGCTGCGTCTAGGCGCCGCCCTGATCGTGGTAGCCTTCTAGGATATCGCTTTGCACTGCCGCAGGCTCCCAGCATGATCATGAATCCCGACCCCGTGTGAGGGGAATCCCACCTCGAGTCGACGCCCTCAGCGGTACGGCAAAGCCGTACAGTCTCCGTCATGCATCCGCACCAGCGGCATACGCGCTATCACGGATGCAGCAAGGCAGGCACTCGGCGAAGGATAGAACCCATAAGGTAATCAGTATATCCGAGAAGCAGCATGGATGATGGAACTTGGAATTCGGGCGAGGATCGATGGCCTCGGATCACCGTTTCGCCAAACACCGTGTAGGCGCATCCGGAGCGTGGGGTGCGCGACCGTAGCCGCTGCTGTGGAAAAGAAGCGGCTGCGCTGCGCGCAAGATGAACGGACACAATTTCGAATTTTTCTGAATATATCTGTACAATTCTGGTATTGAATGGACACGTTGCGAGTGATGCGTTCTTTTCCACCAGTACGCGATCGATCTGCAGTTTTTGTTCCCGGTGTGCGCTGCTCACCGTATACGTCATCATGCCAGACCAAGTGGAAACCGCAAGTTCGAGTGGAAAGAGCTCGGAAGCGGCTTCACATCGGCGTGTGACAAGCTGGCTCACCTCTTCGATTCGTCGCAGTGCAACTACAGTGGCTTCGCAGGCCACGTCATTTCATTGGCACCGTTCGCACGGCGAGCCGTCAGCGAAGGTCGTTGCGGATGCCCCGCCTCCGGAGCGGCAGAGGTTATTCCGCATCGTCGGTACGCCGATGCACTTCCAGCTGCCCACCGGCTACAAGCAAGCGTTGGCAGAACTACTGTATGCTGCAGCGTTGATGCGAACAACGCAGTCCTCGGAGCGACACGACGGTATCGTCACAGAGCAGGACGTCTCATGGTTTCTTCGAAGCCGTTACCGAATAAAAGCGTTCGCACTGGAAAAGCAGCATCAAGAAGAGGAAAATCTGTTACGGTTTGCGGACACAGAGGCGCTGTTTGAACTGGTAAAACGTTGCCAGCTCCTCGAGTCTGAACGCAGTTTCGAAGCCTGGCGCGATCAAGCTGCCGCTACAACACCGCCGAATCACGACTCAACCCTGATTCTAGACACAACCGTGGTTACGCAGCGTGCACAATCCCCAGTTGCGAGTAGCAGGATTGAGGACGAAGAGGCGGCTCCTCAGACGAACAAGGGCGACGCGTGCGCTGATGAGCGCACTGGCCACCCGGAACCGGAGACCATGCCACCCACGAACCCCGAGCTCGACTTGGCAGAGATTGCCGCGGAACTATTCGGGCCCGAACTATGGCGATGCTCTCTGTGGCATTCACGAATGCAAGCAGCCGCCTCCGGAATGCGTAACCGTGTCTCTATCGAGCACACCTTTGATATCAACGACGATCTCGAAGTGCCTGATGTCGCTATCCGACTGGCGTTCGAGGCACTCGCGGGCGGCGACGAGGATGCCGTCCTCACACCAGAGCGGCTTCGCGCCTACATGTACCGTGTTGGAGAGAAAAGCCTCATACCACTCGTGGGCCTGCTGTTTGCAGAGATCGGCTCGGACAAGTGCGACTTGGATACATTTCGTTCTCTGCTTGTGGCAGACTATTTTGAGCTGGCGAGCATTCACGGCGGCCGAGGCGGAGCCGACGGTTTCTACGTCACTGAGAGCGATGGTGTCGGAACTGCGACGTACTTTGATGATTGCGACGCAGCCTTTGAAGCTTTCACCGGGGTGGAACTCGAACGCGATATCCCCATATCAGAACTGGCTATCATCCGCGAAGTGGCCGAAAGCGGAGGCTCGGTTGCGCTGGTACCCGGCGAAGAGACGCTGCTCACCATGACAGACTTTCATAGCGGGTGTCACGATGCGGAAACTGCGGAGCCGACACCCGAAGCATCGACCCTGACTCCAGAGCCGAGCTCGACAGTCTCAAGCGGCGCGTCGACACCCCAGCACCGGAAAAGCGACAACGACGAGCATCGACTGCGCAGCCGTGGCAAGAGCTTCGCGCAGACGACCTCGAAGCAGCTCCGGAAGCAAGCCCAGCGAGTCGTGGATGTGGGTATGCGCATGGTTCGTGACTCTCAGAAGGTCCTCGACATGGTGCTGGACGATGCGCGCTCCCTGAACTACACCATGCTCGTCTTTCTTTTCTTTATTCTAACAGTTGTAACGTACGGGATTGCGCTGTTGTACGTGGTCGACCTGGCGTGGAAATGTAGCTCAACGGTCTGTGTCATGGCACGAGTCGGTTATTCGTGGATCATGACGCTGTTGCTCAGTGTGATCGTGGGCCTCATCATTCTGGTACCGCTGAACATGGTGAACTGCCGCCTGTCGACGCCCATGTCCGCGCTAATCTCCGCTTGGGTAACGATAGTTTCTACGTTTGTGCCTTTTTTCGTCACCTGGTTCCTGGTGCGCATCAACTGGGGCAGTTCCGAGTTTTCGCGGCTGCGTACGGACCTGCGTTCGGGACCCTATTCGGCGCTGATGATTGTTACCACAATATTCGGGGGCATCTGTCTATTCTATCAGGCATATCTGGCTATGGTCCAATCGGCGTTGTTTCGGACCCGAATTCCATGGTTTCGCTCGAGTTCGAGGTGGATCCGGAGGCCTCGTTTCCAGCGGGTATCCGAGCAACTTCTCCCCTGGGGACGACGCAAGACGCTCATGCTCATGCGTGAAGCGATCAGCTTGCATGAGAAGATGCGTCGGGCTGAAGATCTCGGTGATCTATCCGTTTTTGTCGAGTTAGGTCAACCGCGTGAAAACTTTTTGCAATATGCGAAGCGCAAGTTTCTCTACGCATGCGAGTCGAACCGTTTAATTTGGACCGGTCGCTTACTGGAAAAGGAGGGTATAGTGGTTCCTGCTCGCATCCAGATTGCTCAAATTCTTCAGGTCATTCTGAGTTGCGCTTCGTTTGCCGGTCTCATTTGGTTTGCGACTTTCATTGTGAATGTCGGCTGGGTGGTACGCGGCACACGCATCTCACCGACACCCTGGGTCGTCTATGTGTCGTTCTCGGTTGGTGCGGTTGCTGGCCTCGTGGTGACGCTGGCGGAGAGCTTCATGATGCCGGGGAATTACCGCAAGCTGAACCATGCGTATCGGTCCGGTCGTTACTCCCTGGTCGACCGCGAATTCATGGTCAACAAAAACAAGTTGCATCGAGTGAGCTTCGTGGTGGGCATGTCGGCGTGGTGCACGCTCTGGGGTTTCGCGCTCACGGCCATTGTGATCGGGGGCTCGCTCTTCCTGCTCACCTGGAGTCGCTCGCGCGTCATTGCACTCGGTATTGCGCTTACCTGGCTCGCGACGGGTGTCATTTCGATCACGAAGAACACCCTGGGCTACTGGATGTTGAACCGAATGGTAGCGACACAATTATACCGCCGGCGAGTATTTGCGTTTATCCTCACGGATATTGGCGAGTCGGCCTGGATCCTCGCCAGCGGTATCTGGTGGGTTATCGGACGCGTCGTCATCTACTTGCTCCTCTTTGCCTTGTACATCGGGCGGATCGACTCGAATCCATGGCGTAAGAAACTGTCCGTACTTGACGGATTCACTGCGGCGTTCACCACGGTAGCACTCGCCTACGATGCCCACCATCATCCGTTTGTGAATCGACTCTGCACATTGCTGCTGTTGCGAGCATGTGCTTGGCGTCAGCGGGATTCAAATCACGAGCGAACCAAGGCGTCTGCGAAAATGGTGACGCCGAACAGAACTGGAAATGGAGTCGCTTCCGGAGCCGTTGCTGAGGACGCTGCGTCTGGTGGTATACCGTATACCTCGCCCGGTACGAGAGCAGCGCATCCGCCGATGGCTCCCATATGGCGACTGTTGCTCGTGCTTGCGCTCATGCCCGACATGGTATGGTATCGCGCAAGGACCCGAATACACAGTGCTGTGGAGAGGCGCCAGGTCCAACAGGCCGAGCAAAAAGCATCCCCGGCCTGAAGTCGAGCCTGGAGCGCAGACCCGGTCGCGCTGGCAGGCACTTTCCGTCGATCACCGCGGTATGACGCGCTTGTCTGAGTTCAGAGCTCTGCATCCACAGCGCTGACGAAGCGATGAAAAGATTTGCAAGCGTCCTCGCGAGCATCGATGAAGGTGTTCGAACTGGGCGCTTTTGCAGATGCACCTCGCTGCAACATGGAACGACACCTGCTGTTCCATGCAGGTACAGGAGAGGGCCTTATCAGGGACGTCGGGGATGAGTGCCATTTGCCGTCACAATGGAGGCACTGGACCGAAAACGAGTGTTTTCATGGTCTGTTATCGTAAGGGGAACGTCCCCCGGACAGGATCGTATGTTTTGTAAAGAACCTGAGGAAGCCCCGCTGAAACGTGTTGTAGAGCGCGCGCTCCAGTCGACTAGTGCGTACGCTGCGGCAGTGCCGGACAGACTCGATGTTGTGTATGCGCCGCGGACGTGGACGTATACCGACAGACCCTGACAGACGCATCTCGGATACCGACACAGAGCGTAGAACTTGGCTCCTGCTGGTCACTTTCGAAGTATTGAAACGTCGAGACCGAATGCCGGTTGAGCGGCAGTCTGCCCGCGGCTGTCACATCGAACAGAGCCATTGTACGTAGAAACGTTCTCGAGTCGCAAATTCCCCTGGTACAGCGAAAGCGTACCCGTTCTTCATGACGACCCGTGTACAGGCACGAAGTCCGCGCCCGGATATCGTTGACCATGGGCTGCTCTGGTGTGGCGAGAGCGCTTTGCAGGCATAGCATCCAGCGAGCTATTGACTCGGACCTGTCGTCTAACGGGTCCCGCGCTTCGTGCTCGCTTCAGCGGAAGCGTCAGGGTTGCATGTTTCCTATCGATAGGTGCTCGGGCAGCGTCCTCATAAACTCGAAGCGGTATTTTTGTGTCATACACGTCCACAGTAACCGGATGGTCGAAGAGAGTCTGCCGAGATCCGAGCGAGCCTCTCTGGAAACCATGCTATGAAAGTATCGTGACATCCAGGTGTCCACGGAAGAGACAAGGTCGACCGACCCCACGAACGTGGAGTTTTCGCGTATGGATCGCAGCCTGTTGACATGTATTGGTTCTGGTCGATATATTCCTTGACCAACGCCCTAACTGGACTTGTTTTATCGCATCTTCGGTAGAGGCAAGGTTGAAGTCCTCCATCAACGAACAATATTTGCGTACTTATCGTAGACTGGTGAGATTCATTGATCTTGGTCCATTGTCCATGGGGCCACGACTGGGAAATGGGGGCAACGCTACCCTAACCGTCTGGGCTGGCACACCGCACGGTGCTCAGCTCGCACCAGGTTTGGGTCCAAACTTGCACGTTGCCCGAAAATGTCTTCAGTGGAAGTAGATAATTCCCTTGAAGCTGAGGCTGGAACGAATCTAGGAACGTTGGGTCAGCAGGAACCCAACCGCGTCTCTGACGAGAGCGCGGAGCTGCGTCTCGGGCACTTGCGGGACACCCTGCTCCGGCTGCAAGCCAAAATAGATACACTCGCTGGTCGAGACGCCAAAACAGCGTCCCTGGTTTTGAACAGAGTAGAAACTGTCCTTGGTAAAGGAAGCGTTGCTGCCCAGCGCCTCGTATTACTGGCTGCTGCATATGGACTAGAACGCTGCCTCTTCCGACGTTGCCCTGCAGCGTACTACACGTGGACGCTGGAACAGCGGCGCCAGTTCTTGGAGCCCGCACCCACTGTCTACCACCTGTGCAAGTCATTGATCTTGGAAAATACTCGGGCGAACGTTGATGACGAGGCAAGTGGCCCGGGAGCGGCTCCCCGATATGTTTGCGTCATTCTGCCGTACCCGGCTCGACTGCACACTGAAAAAGTAACGCAGGCAGTTCGCTGCTCCTCAGAGCTCTGCCAGCTTTGCCCTGCACCTCGAAGCCAGGTGCACTATCAAGTAGCACCAGCAGAGCAATGCCAGCGAATCACCGGTTATGGCTATAATGCGGTGACGCCACTGGGCATGCGCACACCGATGCCGATACTCGTAGCCTCAGTACTCGAGAAATGGCTCAAGTGCTGTCGAGATGATTGCTTTTGGCTCGGTGGAGGTGCAACAGACCTCAAGCTGAATGTGTCCTTGAGCGACTTTGTCCGAGTTTTCTCTCGTGTGCATCGTTTACCGGTTTTGATCCGAGACATAACCTACTGAGTGCTCTGGTACGTGTCGTCATGAGGCCTATTCGAAGCGGTGCCGACGCTTCCACTCCGAGAACGGCATTTGCCAGCACCAGGCCTCGTTTCAGATCTAGAAGCGGCACGGTGTTGCAATGACGCTCACACACACACACATATCATGTCGATCGATGCCACGACTTTCACGCGAACGATTTGATGCGGGGATGCTCCCTGCTTGCTGGGTGGCAAACTCGCCGAACCAAAGGTTGATGACGATCCCGCAAATGCTTTACTGCGTTGTTTGCAAGTACCAGTGCGATGCTGCCGTTCCTAGGGCACATGTTCATTGCACATCATCAACCCGAATGCCCTGCTGCCCGGTTTCCAGGGAGTGCATGTCTTTCGTGCTGCTATGGCCTCTCTCTTGAACAGCTTGCATCTTTCGAAGCGCTCTTGAAAGCGGCCGATATTGCCGGCGGCATGCGGAAGCGTTTCGTCATCACCACAGCCACGGAACTGCCGTCGACGAAACGATAGCGTTGCTCCGCAATCCGTCATTCGTATTCTCAGGGAAAAAGCACGCAACGCTCTTCTTCCATGGCACATACTTCCCGCAAAACATCCATCGAATCTGTTTTGATGCTCGCAATCGACTGTCTTTCTTTGCGGTCCTAGCGCGTGCATATCATTGGGTTGGAGGTTTCGCATGGTCGGCAATACGAGCGCTGGTGACAGAGCTATGCATCCATAAGCGTTCCGAGATAAGCGCACTTGTGCTCGCCGCAACCATATCTGGCAAGTTACTCGGTTGCACGAAGCCTTCTGGCAACTTTCTGAGTTGCAGCACGGGAAGCGCGCCACAAACAAGCATACGTACACACACCCAGGGACATGGCTCAGAATTTGAACAGGACTCGCGGGTCGCGCTCTAAAGCCTCGTACACGCTGTATACCTGAGCACCGGTCTCACAGAACGCAACAATCGTTAGTGAGCGGTACTTGCCTCGATCTCTCACCTTGGTGATTCGTACGCGGTCGTCTCGGCTGGTGGTGTTGCGAACGTCGAGGTTTTCTGCGCGCTGCAGCGCACCGGCAACGAGTCCCACGACGTCATCGGTAAAGTCGCCCTGCCGCAGGCCAACAACTTTGAACTCAAATTCTGTGGGAAACTGCACAAGTTCTTCAATAATTCGCCGTTTTCCGTCGGAGTTGAAAGCTCCGGGGTTGGGAAACCCCCGCAGAAGCATCCTCAGTCCCGAGGAACAATGCAGTGGTCGAACGCGCGCCCGGTGCCCTGAACTCCTCAGGCTACTGGTCGCTCTGGCAACGTATAACCGTCCTGTGCCACAAGCAGAAGCACCGGACTTGACAAGCGGGCTGCGAAATAAGTCAGATCGAGCAGCAGTCACAGGAATGTATGCCGGTGGTTCAAACATATGGTTTCAGAGGAGGTGACGCTTCACCAGAATGACAAGTTGTATGTTCGGCGAATGGCGGCCTTGTGGCGGGCAATGGTCCCGTTTCTCGCTGCGGCTGCGTTCGAAACGCTGAACTTTTGACGCTTGCACTGTTCGAGTGTATGCATGTGTGTTCAAGAGTCAAGAAAGTGACAATTGAGCTTGGCGTGCTCCATTGGAAACGACAGTGACCTGGTCTAGGTTGCCGGGTAACGCGACGTTCTTGGCGCTGCACGTGCAGCTGCTGACGCTCGAGCGTACAGCCTGGTAGCGTTCAGGCTCCAGCGTGTCGCAGAGTTCCACTTCCAGAACGGAACGCATTAGGAGCGAGCGTGTTTCCCATCATGCGTGTGTTACGCACTGTTCATGAGGTGCGAGCGCTTCGAAATGACCTCCAACGAAACCGCAACAGTGCACCACGCGTTGCAGTTGTGATGACCATGGGTGCGCTCCACGAGGGACACGAGTCCCTGATCAACGCTGCCAAATCATCGGGTACTTTTACGTTTGTCACGATTTTCGTGAATCCTCTACAGTTTGCCGCTGGTGAAGATCTGGACCGGTACCCGCGCACAGAGCAGGCGGACCTTGCCCGTTGCGAAAAGCTAGGGGTGGACGCAGTCTTCGCTCCGCTGCACAGTGCGGAACTCTACCCCCGGGGGTCTGCAGAACAAACAGTGATTGACGTCCCTGCGGGGCGGCCTAGTCAACATCCGCGTAGTGAGGCCGCTTTTCGACCGACGTTCTTTCTGGGCGTTGCCACCGTTGTTTGTAAACTGCTACATATCGTGCAACCGGACGACGCATGGTTCGGGGCCAAAGACGCCCAGCAGTGCTGTGTCGTGCGACAAATGGTGCAGGATTTGAATATGACGGTTTCCATTAGGATCGGACCGACTTGCCGAGAACCCAACGGGCTCGCTATGAGCAGTCGAAACAAGTACCTAACGGATGCGGAACAGGCCACAGCAGCGGTCGTGTATCGAGCACTGAGCGCGGGTCAGGCTCTGTGGACGGAGTATCGAAAGCGGCGTTTGCAGCAGCGGCAACCGCTAACCTATGGAGCTCTTTGGGAGGCAGCTACGGCCGCTTTAGATGTGCTGAAGGCAGAGTCAGCGGTTTGTGTCCAGTACATTGGCCTCTCCGATGCAGAGGAATGGCGGGATCTCGGTGGAGGCTATCCGTTGGAGCCACAGCCACCGGATCTGCAGGCAGATACTTTGTTACCGCAAACGCTTCTGGTAGCCATTCTATCAACAGCCGTTATCGTCGGCTCAGCGCGTTTGATTGACAACATAGCGCTCTCTATTTATGAGGAGAATGCGCCGGTCACGGGTACGGCATCGTCGGAGGCGCTTGCCTCTGGTATGCATCCTTCGACAGTTACCAAAGTGCCGCGATCATAACAGGTGTCGTTGATGACGAAAGTGCGCCAATGCTGCTGGATTCGCAGCTGCTCGTTCAGTGCTACCCTGAACGACCTCGCTGGTCATTCGCTCGCTGCAATCGGTGACGACGACGATGATGATCGATTCAAAAAGAAGCATTCATTCATTCATTGGTTCGTCAGAGGAGATGAATCAGCAAGCATGCACGGGGAAATGCGTAAACGATGCTCGACGTCACACTGCAAGTACTGGTGCAGCGCTTACCGCGACCTGTTTGCAATTCAGAGATCCCGCGTACACATGTGCATAACTTGAACGGACGGATTGAAAGTGCCGGATCCTGTTCACCTGGAAAAGAACTCGGTATGGACGCCATGTTGCTGAACACGGACGCAGCCTGGGTGACGCATCGTCTGATGAAGCCCAGGCATGTTGCCTGCACAACATTGAGGCGTCTCGCCTTGCCAGTCGTCATCGAGGTCATCGAGCGATCCGTGGCGTCTTTGTTTAGGATTTTTTGGTCGTTCGTGCCACCGTCTCCGTCGATGAAAGCATCGATTTGGGGCATTGATACATACATCGCCCTCGCATTGCCCCGGAATGACCGAGGAAATCATGTGTTCGATACCTGCATGTTTCTCGAAGCTTGGAGCGAAGGGCATGTGGTTTCGGGATACGCATACGTATTCGTAAGCGCACCGTTGCGATCATCGACTGCAGACATTCGTGACGAACAGCCCCGAAGTGCGCAAACGGTGGCCATTCAGGCGACTCGGCTACCGCTGATTCCTTGAGACGCTCATGGGAGCAGAACAACCGCACGTCCATTCCACAAGCGTGCTTCACTCGTCGTCGCACCTTCACATCAAGGCAGTGGAGCAGAGCCATTCATGAGCCCCGGTGACGGCAGCTTCCAGCTGTTGCATGCAAGATGTCTCTGTGCTCACAGACAGGTGCGGATGTGCGTGTCTCGCAAACGCATGAAAGAAGCAGACGCATCGCGTCCAGTGCTTCAAGTCCAGTGTCGAAGCATGTACCATTGGCTATCTGTTTGTCTGGTGAGCGCCCGTCCCTCGTCGTGTATCGGACTTCAGTGCTAGGGCATCGCCACGCCGGCGACTTTGCACGCGGCTCGCGCTCTGCAGGTGGCTCTAGTGCGCGTGTGCAAGGTTTTCGTCCACGATACGTACACGGCGCCCTGTAGATCACGCGGAGAAGCGGTCCGCGAACGCGCGAGACTTGGCAGCTGCAGCGGCTGCTGCGGCAATCACGGCCTTGCGGAATCCGTTCTCCTCCAATGCACATGAGCCAGCGATTGTGGTGCCACCCGGTGACTCGACACGGTTACGCAGTTCTCCAAAGTGAGCATCTGAATCCCGAAGAGCCATCTGGGCGGCACCACAAAGCGTCTGCGCCACAAAACTGCGTGCGATGTGGCGTGGTAGACCTTCTCTCACCGCCGCATCCGTCAGCGCTTCCATGAAGATAAACGCAAATGCAGGTGAGCTTCCAGCGGCAGCCACCGTGGCGTCCATGAGAGACTCCTCGAGCTCGGCAACCAGGCCCAGGCGCCCGAGCAACTGCAGCGCCCATGAAACATCCTCGTCCGTTGCAGTCGTTCCCCGTGATACGGCCATAGCACCTAGGCCGTGCCGAACCAACACGTTTGGCATGCAGCGGAGTACCCGGCACCGGCACTGTTCCACGGCTTCAACGCGCAGTGGTCGCTCCAGAGCCGAAACCGGGACCCCAGCTGCTACCGAAATCAGACGCTTACCGTTCAGACTCTCGCCGGCTTCGGCTACCATACGTTCCAGAACTGCCTGACACTGAGCAGGCTTTACACAGAGAAAAAGTGCCGTCGACTGGGCACAGAGCGTTGCAAGGTCGGTCATCGCGGTGCAACCGGTCTCAATTGAGAAGCGTTCCAGCTTCTGAGCATCCCTACCGCTACACAGGATGTGCTGTGGGCTAAGTGCTTGCACTTCAATGAGTCCTTTGATGATGGACGACCCCATGTTCCCAGTGCCGCCAATGAACCCCAGTTTCTCGGTAGGTGCAGCAGTATTCGTCGTCCTCGATTCAGAACTCGTGCACCGTAGACTCCAACGATACCAACGAGTTGATCGAGCGCTATACCTCACACCAGCACCGTGCAAAAATTTTGGCTGCTTCTCGTGCACTGAGTGAATCCTGAAAGGCGGTTTCCCGGCAGCAACAAAGGCCCCCTGCATATGCATACCTCTAAGTAGACTCGACAAGTCGATGCGTAGCCTTGCGTTTCGCAGCGGCGCCGTCGAGTCGCTCGGCAGCCGCGGCCGCTTGGCTGGACGCACCGTTGCCAACAGGTCGTATTGCTGCTAAGTTAGAGCATTCGCACATCCGTGGAATTCGTGTTGTAGAGCCATTGCGTTTTAACAGCTTGAATATCGTCAGTTTTGATAGGCACGATGCTTTCGCGAATCCAGACGTGGAAAACGCCTCATACTGGTGCGCGTGCATCAAGAGGAAGCCAAGTCGAAGCAAACGAAACGCGCTTTCCTGGAGTCCGCGTCTGCCGCCTACATTCTTGATGTTGCAGTGTCTATGCTCTGAGCACCGCCAGCACTACAGCGACGGTGATAATGATCGTCATCATCTTCATGAAGAGACGAGCGTGCGTCACCGCTTGCATGCTGCCGAGTCATACGCTATGTACTTGGTTTCCCCTGAAGGTAACTTTTTCCAGGTGATTCTACCTTTAACATGATCTAAATACAGAAACTTGATGCAGTGCATGCACGTCATGGATGTTTATGACCGGAAGCGGATTCTAGTGTTGATGCCTTCGAGATGAGAAGCCGCTGATCTAGAGGCTACTTGCGGATTCCGTTTGTATACAGCGACCTCACACTCAGCGATACGCTCCATACACACGCGAACATGACGCAGCTTCGTGGATGCTCCTAGTCACGGACGTGACACAGACACAGAGATACGCTGCACTGGGGTACGTTCCAAAGCATCCATACGCCCCACGGCAAGCAAGTTCCACAAACACCCGCTCATACGGATCCATCAGGATACAGCTTCGTGGATGCTCC